>Ga0209211_10000216_pt1 | contig 128354 bp, 146 predicted proteins | sample RifGroA2_FD_183992 | JGI IMG/M metagenome (GOLD analysis project Ga0209211, IMG submission 183992) | Groundwater microbial communities from Rifle, Colorado, USA - Groundwater A2 (SPAdes) (version 2) | ecosystem: Environmental > Aquatic > Deep subsurface > Groundwater | place: Rifle, Colorado...
ATGCACAAAATCACAGATTTTGGCACGCTGAAAATGTCTTCATTTTCATCGGACCGGTGGCATGATTGCTAGCAATCAAGCTTGTTCTTGATCACGATCAAAAATACCAGTTCATGTATATCAGAAGGATAAGAATAGCTTATCCGCTCATCATAGATGAGTGGTATTTCTGACGTATAAAAATGAGACTATTTATAGCAATTCCGTTGCCAGAAAATGTGATAAATATTGTGAGAGAATATCAGTCAATGCTTTCTGAAGATTTCAGGCCAGTGAGGATTGACCAAGTCCATCTATCTATAGCATTTTTAGGAGAATTGCTTGGATCTGAGGATATAGTAAGTAAATTGCAGAAAGTAAGATACAATAAATTCAATCTTAAAACAAAAGGTTACGGATTCTTTCCCTCTGATAAAAAGATAAGAGTTATATGGATTGGCCTTGAAGAGAATCAGGATTTCATGAATTTACAGCATGATACACGTAAAAACTTCAATTTCAGGGAAAAGCTCATGCCTCACATCACGATTGCGAGAGCAAAATCATTAATAACAGATAATGAAACTCATTGGAAAAATACATTATTAAAAATAAAATATGATGAAGCAGAATTCATTGTCGACAGATTCATCCTATTTGAGAGTGTTCCCTGCCCTAAAGGATATGAGCATAAAGAACTTGCAGTGTTTGAGAGTGAATAAATTTAAAAACAATTGAAACTTCTTTTTTTCGTGAACGAATTATTTGAAGACAAAGGATTAATCCTAGAAGATAAATGGATAAAAATAGTAAATGAATTAATGCCTATTAAAGAACTAAATGATTCTAAAAAAAAAATTACAGCAGAATTAATCAAATTAGTTGAGAATGCAATTATGCAAAGGATTCAAGGCATTGATCATGTCGGAATATTCTTCTCAGGAGGTCTTGATTCAAGCTTGATTGCTGCGATATGCAAGAAACATAAAGTGAGATTCACTTGTTATACTGTTGGTTTTCAGGATGGGAATATGGAAGTTCCAGAAGACATAGAACATGCTGAAAAAGTAGCGAAATTCCTTAAACTTAATGATTATGAATTCAAAACAAAGATATTCAATCTGAAGGAAGCAGAGGAAATCATAAAAAAGACAGCAAAGATTCTTAAAGGCATACAAGAAAATTCTAACATAAACAAGATCGTCAATATCGGAGTCGGTAGTGTAGAACTAGCTGCATATTCCATATCAAACAAAGAGAAATTCTTTTTTTCAGGACTTGGTTCAGAGGAATTGTTTGCAGGATATGAAAGACATAAAAATAATCCTACAAATCAGGAATGCTTTAATGGATTATTGAAGATGCATCAAAGGGATCTGTTGAGAGATTCAAGAATCTCAGAATCAATGAATTTCAAATTCTTAACACCTTTTCTTGATAAAGAGCTTATTGAATATGCGCTAAGAATACCTATCAAATACAAGATAAATAAAGAAGGCAGCAAAATGATTCTTAGAAAAACAGCTTTAGATTATCTTAAAGAATACTCTAAAAGACCTAAAAAAGCAGCCCAGTATGGCAGCAGTTTTGATAAGGCAATATCAAGATTAGCAAAGCTAAATGGATACAAAGACAAAATCAGCTATATTAACAGTATTTGATATTTGCTTTATTGCGCTCATACAGTTTATGCATTAGATGTTATGACGAGTCTAGTGATTTAGCATGTTATCATCAAGATTCGCTAGGCAATAAAGCAAATTATGATTATTTGACAAAATTTATAAATTATGGTTCCAATAATACTTCTATGAGCAGAAAACATAAGAAAGAACAATCATCAAAGAATCTTACATCTAATATGTACTTCATTGCAATAGTGTGTATAATACTAATAGTGGCTATTGTCATGTTCTCAATAAACTCAGCTCCACCTGCAAGTGATTCAGCAGGCAGCGCATATACTGCAAATATTGTTGAGACTCCAGGGATGGTAAAGGAATATAGTGCAACCGAGCCTACTGTTTATCAATACCTTAGACAGGAAGTTTCTCAGGAATGATTAGCAATGAAATGTTCTACAAAATATATTATTATTCATACTAAGAATGAGAAAGAGATTCTGAATATTACAGATAAGGTTGAGCAGGCACTTCTTGAATCAGGAATAAAAGAAGGATTATGTTTAGTAAATAGTATGCACATTACATCGTCTGTATTCATTAACGATGAAGAATCTGGATTGAAAAAGGACTTTTTGGATTGGTTAGAAAATTTAGCTCCTGAAAAGCCTGATTACAAGCATCATCAAACAGGAGAAAGCAATGCAGATGCACATCTTAAGAGAACAATCATGGGTAGAGAGGTTGTTATTGCAGTCACCAAAGGAAGACTTGATTTCGGTCCATGGGAGCAGATATTCTACGGAGAATTCGATGGAAAAAGAGATAAAAGAGTGTTAGTGAAGATAATCGGAGAGTAAATTATTTCCTATGTTTCAATGCTTCTTTTAATATAGCTTTTCCAACATCGCCCCATTGAATATATTTATTAAAATCTTTAATAGGAATTAACTTCCTTCTTATTATTCCCCCGTCAGGATCAGGTGAAGATTCTTTTATCTTTGATAGTTCTGCAACATGTCTTAGCTGATAGACAATCTTCCGGGGTTCTATAGTTTTAGAATATCCTAACATTCTAGCACTCTTCACTTCAGCTTATGCTTCTTCATCTACTTCTCTACATAGTCCTTGTAACGGTGTTTCATTTTTTTCTGGCTCGCCACCCGAAAGATTCCAAAAAACATCTTTTCTACTTCTTACAATTAATATCTTATCTTTATAAAAACATAGACCATAAACTTGTGTAATAGGCTTTAAATTTTTATAAGAAGAAGCATTATGCCATTCTGAGATTATTTTTCTTCCTTCATAAAACCATGTGTCTCTGACAACCATAATATGCTAGATAATAACCTTTATAAAAACATATCGGAATTTATAATCATGGAAATATTCATTATTAGGCATGGAGAGTTTGATCCAAGCAAGCTAGATCCTGATCCGGCATTGAACAAGCAAGGCATGTTGCAGGCAAAGCTTGTTGCAAAAAGGCTTTCTAAAATAAAATTTGACAAGATATATTGTTCTGACATGAAGAGAAGCCTTGAAACACTGAAACAAGTAAGATCATATCAGAGATGTCCTGTTATAATTTTGTCTGAACTGAGAGAGGTTGCTTCTGAAGTGAATGGAGCAAAAAGGAGAAGTTTTGTCAAGAGGAGAAAAGTCTTAAAAGAAAAATTCAAACTTAACAAGATATTCAAGAGGATAATCAGAGAGAATCTTAAGGATAGCAAAATCTTGATCATAAGCCATGCAAATGTGATCAATTTCTTCCTAAGCAAATTCCTTGGAGTTAGCTGCAAACATTTCTGGAAGATAATGGTCTGGCCGACTGCATTGACTATTGTTGAGACAAACAAGAAAAATTACATAATCAAGCTTATCGGAGACACTTCGCACATGAAAGAGCATCAATTCAAGATGCAGCCACATCTTGATCCTGAAGGAAACCATATCAACAGATAATGCCCACATATCTTTCTGGACAACATTTATAAAAAACAACTGATTCTTTTCATCATGCAATTTACAGACAAATACAGGCCTAGAAAGACATCTGAAGTCATAGGACAGCAGGAACAGATAGGAAAGATAAAAACAAAGGTTTCTGATCATAATAAATCAAAACTGAAAAAAGCATTATTGATTTATGGTCCTTCTGGAACAGGCAAGACAAGCGCAATGCATGCATTGGCAAGAGAGCTTGAACTGGAAATAATTGAGGTCAATGCTTCTGATACACGAAACACAGAAGGATTAGAGAATATATTATTGCCTGCAATAAGACAACAATCATTATTCAGCAAAGGAAAAATAATATTGATAGATGAAATTGATGGATTAAGCGGAACAAATGATAGAGGAGGAATTCCGACTGTCATCAAACTAATAGAAGAATCACGATATCCAATAATACTGACTGCCAATGATCCCTGGGATCAGAAATTCAATAGCCTAAGACAGAAATCAGTGATGGTAGAATTCAAAGCAATAAGCTTTATTGACACTGTGAACCATTTAAAGCAGATCTGCAAAAAAGAAAAGATTACATTTGATGAAGATGCAATAAATAACCTCGGAAGATTATCATCAGGAGATTTAAGAAGTGCGCTAAATGATCTGGAGAATATCTCATCAGGATCAAAGAAGATAACGAAAAAGGATGTCGAGAATACTTCTGAAAGAGAGAAAGAGGAATCAATAATAAATGCTCTCCTGAAGGTTTTCAAGACTACAAATGCAGATATTGCCTTAGGAGCGTATGATAATGTTGATGAAGACATTGATAAGATATTCTTATGGCTTGATGAGAATCTGCCTAGTGAATATAAGGACATTAATGATATAAGAAATGCCTATGAAAACTTAAGCATAGCTGATGTTTATTTTGGAAGAATTAGAAGATGGCAATATTACAGATATTATGTCTATATCTATGACTTGTTATCAGTGGGAATTGCACTTTCCAAAAAAGAGAAAAACAAGGATTTTGTTCAGTATAAGCCAACATCAAGAATCCTCAAGATATGGATTGCAAACCAAAAAAATGCAAAAAAGAAAGCATTAGCTGAAAAGATCGCAAGTCATACGCATACATCAAAGAAAAGAATTCTGCATAACATGCCCTATCTGATAAAGATCCTAAGCAACAAGAAATATTTAGACAAATCAACAAAAGAGTTTCAACTAGAAAAAGAGGATATTGAATGGTTGAAGAAATATGCAAATTAATATATTAATGTAAACATATTTGATTAAATAAAAAAAATATTCATTGAAAACAAAACATATTTAAATCATCAATTAATTCAATTCATTGCATTTGGGTCGGTAGCTCAGCCTGGGAGAGCGCTACGCTGAAGTGTTTGTCAGCAAACATGCGGGCATTCTTTGAACCGTAGATGTCCTGGATTCAAATTTCCCAGAGGGAAACTACAATTCCCTCAGGAATTGAAAGTTCCAGCCGACCCATTTAATTCATTCTTTGATAACTGTCTTTATTTTGTCAAGAACCACCGGTCAAATGCACAAAATCACAGATTTTGGCACGCTGAAAATGTCTTCATTTTCATCGGACCGGTGGCATGATTGCTAGCAATCAAGCTTGTTCTTGATCACGATCAAAAATACCAGTCCATGTATATCAGAAGGATAAGAATAGCTTATCCGCTCATCATAGATGAGTGGTATTTCTGACGTATAAACACATTAAAGATTAAGTTGTTCCTGTCACAGTAACGAGATTTCCAAGGACCATTCCTGCAACAATATTGAATATCAGCATGACAACAAGACTTATTATGCAATAAAGAGTGGTGCTTGTGATGAGATTCTGACCAAGAAGATGCCTCTCACCTAATGGATCTGCACCATTCTTGATTCCATTCACAATTATTGTCATAATATAGATTATCTGCACAACATATAATCCCACAATTACTTGGAAATAAAATGTCGGGATACCTAATCCAAAGAAATCTAGATTGCTTAAACTTCCGCCTATTCCTGCACCTCCTAAGCTTCCTGTATCTGTATTGCTGCCAAGCGCAGCCATCTGATCCTTCAAATTGCCAAGTATTGTTGTTATCATTGAAGTAATTCCAATAACAATTCCAGCTATTGACGGTGTCAAGAAAGATATTTGGGAATTTAAACTGCTTATTGTATCTGCCATTAAATCCTTAAGCCTTTCATCAACTCTATGAATCTGCTTAATGTATTCAGAGACATTGATGATTGCCTGGCTTGCAACCAATGGACCTTTTTTGCTTGACTGAACAAGAACTTTCATTGAACTCTCGATTAAATTAGAAGGATAATAAGCTAATGCTCCATGTTTTGGATCAAAAATTGCTGCCTCAACATTCATGCCAAGTTTTGTAATATTCAAGCTCACTAATTCAAAAAATCTTCCAGAGGTTGTCCCTGAAGTTACCTCTGCAACCTTGCTGAATGCAATCTCAACAGGCAATCCATCACCTATCCTATTGCCAAGCTGAAATAATGCTGCTGCAAACTCCTTCTCAAGCTTTTTTGATTCATCCCTTATCTTCATGACATTCCTAGATCTAAGCTTATAATACAGTCCAATAGAAAATCCAAAACTTAATGGAATCAAAAGACTTAATATAGCAGCTCCTAATCCGAAAGGACCGATGATGTCTCCATCAACATCTCTATATCCTAAAAAATAAAACTTTCCTTCAGGAACCTGATAATTATCGATGAATCTCATACCAGTTTCACTTCCTGAACCATATATGACTATATCAAATCCAGGAGGAAGCAGATAATGAAGGAGTATAGGACTTATACCGATAAGAAACATGATAGCAAATACTGCAAATGAAAAATAAAAGGGATTCATAGAAAGCTCTGAATTTCCTACTTTGAATAAGACATTCCTATATTTTTTCATCTTCGGATTTACTTCAGAAATATCAGTCTCTCCATATCCAGTCGGCCTTATGCTCAAAACAACTCTTCCAAGATAATAAACACCTATAGGCAATGCAAGATTATACAGTGCCATCAAATGATACCATTTCACTTCCTCCATGAAACTGACAACCAATGGAAGTATGACTAATCCAAGTATAGGCAGAACAATTCCAAGCATGTTAAGCATTGTCAATGGACTCTGGAGATTATGCGCATAATGCAACATCTTCTCATAAGTCTCATCAAGCATTAACCTCAATGATTTTTCCAAACTATCAAGCCTTCTTGATTCAGAATTCTCATACAGAGAAGATTCAATCAGATGCATGCTTTCAACATATTCAATATTCCATTTCTTCCAGGATTCAAGATACATATCCAATGATTCCTTGATGCTGCTGTATTTTTGTGTCTCTACATTCCAAATAACTTTTTTTAAGTCAAGACTTAATGGTGGTGGAAGATGTTCTGCAGCAAAATCAATTGCATGCTCAAGATTGCTTGTATGCCTCATGTATGTTACTATATAGAATATTGACAGCACCATCTGATTACTGACAGAAATCCTCCAGTTGTTTGCAATAAATTCAGGAAGCTTTCCTAATGGAATTATCATGACCAATCCGAAAACCACTGAAAAAATAATAAAGAACATACCTGATTTTGTATCAGCTCCCGGATCAAGAATCATAGGGCCAGCCAAGCTTAATATTGCAACTATCAAGATAAATACTAAAGGCCCTAGAAATGAAAAACTCTTAACACCACTCGGAGTAACATCAAGATGACATATGTCAATGTATTCCTGCTGTTCTTTTGCCTCTTTTGGATCAGGAGTTATCTTAAATATCTTCTCTGAGATATTGCATAATTTCTCATAAAGAGAAAGATTTCTTGGCATGTATTGTTTCTTGAATTCCTGATACTGCCTTGATTGTGTGGAGATCTCTGATTTATTCTTGTAGTTTTCAAACTCTTTTTTTATCCTATCCTTGTATTTTTTTTCAAAATCAGTAAAATTAGAATCTGCCAATCACTGCACCTCTTTTTTTAAATATGCCAATAATATGTCAAGAACCACCGGTCAAATGCACAAAATCACAGATTTTGGCACGCTGAAAATGTCTTCATTTTCATCGGACCAGTGGCATGATTGCATGGCAATCATGCTTGTTCTTGATCACGATCAGAAACACCAATCTATGATATAATACAAGGATAAGTCTTGCTTATCCGCTCATCATAGATGAGTGGTATTTCTGGCGTATCAATAAAACATATTTATTTTATTTGCCTGATTTTAAGGCCTTTGCCTCTCTCTTAAGCCAATCATTCCATTCAAAAAATATCCTCTTGCTGTCATAGCTTCCTGTTTCTTCCTTTATTTTATCTGATATCTTATGGAATTGATCATTAGCCTCAACTGCAAATCTTGCCTCTAACAATTCAGGATTATTAAGTTTTTTTGAGACATCAACCAATGTCTGGTAATTTTTTGCCCTTAGCATTATATTTTCCCATACAGCATCCCAATTGCCGGCCCATTCCTTGACATTTTCAGCAATAGATTTAATTACATCACTGTCCTGATTCATCAGATCCTCTGAAATCTCTAATTGATCTGATTTGCTGTTATATTTCATTAGATCAACAAATCCTTTTTCCTGTATTGGATCATTTTCCCATAGTTTCCTGACCTCTGTTATTTGAGTTATACGTCTCCATCTATGCAATCCATCTGCTGACCTTATAGGATTTGCTACAACAATAAGATCAGTTGCCTTGAAGCTAGTCTTTGGAACTCCTAAGTCATTGACAACCCTGTCATACACGCCATATGGGCTGTCTCCATGTATTGTTCCTGCAACAACATTTGCTAATGCTCCTACTCTCATTGCTTCATATAATGATTTTGCCTCTGTACTTCTCACTTCTCCAACAAACAAACATGAATCGCCCATTCTTAATGTTGTCCTTATTCCTTCTTCTGCTGATACTTCACTCGAGTTTTTTGATAATGCAGAGCTGACTTTCATCTGCTGTATATTATATCCTAATTTTCTTAAGCTTACTCCTGGCAACTCAAGAGTATCTTCAATTGATATGATCCTGTATTTTCTCATTACCTCAACCATTATTGATCCAAGCAATGAGCTTTTTCCAGCACTCCTTGTACCGGCAACAAGCATTGTCCTTGCACCATCAATGAAAAAACTTAGCAATCCTGCTGCCTGAGCATTCATCATCCTGTTTTGAATAAATAATCCGAATGTCCATGGTTTATCTCTATGCCTCCTGAATGCATATGCTAATCCTGTAGGATTCAATGGCTGGCCTATTACACCGACTCTTGCATTTGCAGTTCCAGGAATCAATATTTCTGTATCAAGAACAGGATTTGCTTCATCCAATGGCCTTCCAGAAAGCATTCTTAATTTTGATGCCCAGGATTCTGCATCCCTAAGTGTTGGAACAAGATTTGTCCTGCAATAATCATAATCCTGATGCACGATAAATGCAGGAATATTCCCTAAAGGACTGTTGATTGTTATATCCTGGATCTTTTCATCTTCAAGCAATGCCTCCACAATTCCAAATCCGACTGTATATCTTACAAGGATTCTTGCCAGCTCTTCAACTTCAGCATTTTTTAATTTTACATTCTTATATTCTGCAAGCTCTTCAATCAAATCTCTTCCTACAGCAATAAATACCTCTCTCATTCTTGCAGGATCAACAAATTCCTGCTTCTCAGGCTTATGCTCTGACATGATTTTTCTTGCAAGATCCAATATTTCATATTTTTCCTCTTCTAATCTGAATTCTGGAGGTGTTATATGATAAAGATTCTGCACATTATGCTTTAATTTAAAGACTATTACTTCTGATCCTTTTGCTGTATAGCTATCTATCTCTTCTGCATTCTTTGGATAAGCAGCCATATATTTTGTGAACATAAAATCAGGCTTGATGTTTGGAGTGAATATTCTCCTGTATATTGATCTGTCTCCTATCTCCATTCCTGATGCGATGTTTTTTGACAAACTGATAAGTTTTGTCTCCTCAAGAAGTTTTATTATGTAGCTTAATACTTGTACATATCTTTCAAGCATATTTGAATATGCATTGTCCAATGATTTGTCAACCTCTATCTTTTCTTTTCTAATGATCCTTCTTAACTCCATATATGTTCCTAGAGGATCTCTTTTGAGTTTATTGAATATTATATTTTGAAGCTCTGCATATTTTTCAGAAGCCATTTTTGTTATTACAGGATTGCTTTGATGCAATGATAGGCTTTCATAATTAAAAAGAGCTTTTTGCTTGATAAGATGGGCATAGGCTCTTGCTATCTCTACTAATAATCTGGTCTGGTTGAATTCATATTCATAATCCCTTTTTTGGCTGAAAACAATCTTTGTAACATTTCTATTGGATACTAACTTATCAACAGTATCTGACATGCAATTCTCAGAATCCTCCAATGAAGGCACTTCCATAGCATTCTCATAGTCTAATCTAAGTATGGTTTCTTCGCCTTCATGACTTATGTCATAAGAAATTCCCTGATTGTTAAAAAGCATAAACACCTCTCCTAGACAATAAATTAGGATAACGATATATAAATTTTATGGCTTAAGAGGCTAAAGTAAGTCTATGTGACATCACCATCCAGCGAACCTTGAATATAATATTCGATGGCAAAGTTCTAGCGTGAGCAAGAGAATTAGGGCAAAAAACCGTTAAATTTAAAAACTACAATGTAATACAATAGATTACCATGGAAAGTGTGAGCATAAAATTTCAGGAAGACGTACTAAAAAGAATAGATAATAGCATAGAAATACATAATTTTAATTCAAGAACAGAATTCATCAGAGAAGCAGTTAGAGATAAACTCGCAGAGCTTTCTAAGGATGAATTAATGAATGAATTCCTTAAATTCAAGGGAAAATCTGCATCCAAGACAAGTGATGCGGATAATAAGAAGACTAAAGAGAAAATAAGCAAGGAATTTATGAAAGATTTTGAAAAAAAATTTACTTAACATCTTCAGGCTTAACAGCTATTATTATATCTTTCAGATTCTTAAAATAATGTTCATCTCTTGTAACAAGTATGGCTTTATGATTTCTTGCTTGTATAGCATTTAAGCAGTCTATGAATGGAAGGTTTCTTTCTTCAGATAACTGTTTTGCTTCGAGAAACTCTGCCTTCTGTATATCTATCTTAGCTAAAACATTGCACTTCATAAGAATATTCAACATATCATCAATATCTTTCTGATTGTAATCTATGCTTAATTCTCTCGCTAATCCCTCTGAAAATAGGACTTTATCTTTCCTCCTCATTATTTTCATAAAGAAATCTGTTGCGTAAGTTCCTATAGGATTGCCTGACTTACTTGTTCTATCCTCGTAAAAATCTCTCCAAACACACGTATCGACAAGATAAATCGCCATAACATAAGGGAGTAAAATATTCTTTAAATAGTTAGTGAAATATTTATGAGAAATCTAGGACATGATAAAAAAAATAAAAAATTACTTATTTAATTTTTTGGACCTTTAATATATCCGTTAGGTAGTTTAATAAGTGTATCAAGACCTGCTTCTATTAATACATCATTCTCTGGCACATAATTCACATCATTAATATAGAAATACATGCTCTTAAATTGATTTTTCATTGCATCATAGCCTTCTATGAATTTATTGGCACACTTATTAGAATAGAAAGCAACTTTTTCGCTAGCTCCGCCAGGTCCGAATATTTCAACTTGATCTATTGAATATGTTCCATTCTCAATATTTTTCTTTGTTAGTATGTTGACTAAAGTTGGTTTGGCTTCTTCAGAAGTTGAATTTCTGCCTACTAAGAAACCTCCGACTGCAAATGCTCCTGCAAAGATAGAGTATAACACGATTTTCTTTAATTTATTCATTTTTTACCTCCAACAGTAATGTTATTACTATAGAGTAACACTCCTTATATTTAAATGTTTCGTTTTGAAGCGATGGGACTGTCTTAGAATAGAAACGTTAATATATTAGTTGTGTTTTATTGCTATAAGAGGTGCATCTCTTATGGCAAGACCAAAAACACATAACAAAGCTGTTTGTCAAAACAACAACTGTTCTTTTTATAGAAAAGAAACAGGAAAAGACATTACCAAACAAGGTAAGAATTATGCAGGACATCAAAGATTTCTTTGCAAACACTGCAATAAAAGTTTCGCCGAAACAAAAGGCACGCCTTTGTATCAAAAGAAATTAAGCGAAAGAAAAATAAAAGAAATATGTAAAGAACTCGTGCAGAAAAAAGGTATTCGTGCAACTGGCCGAGCCCTGCATGTTAATCGAAATACTATTTGCAATCTTCTTGAAGATTTAGCAAATCATACAATGCAAATGACTAATTATTTAGTGCATGATTTGGACTTAAAAGCTTATGAAGTCGACGAGATTTTGACTTTTGTTAAAAAAAACAAAAAAAACTTAAGTCAGAAACAGATCAGTTCCCTAAACCAAGCCAGACAGCAATTGCAACATGCATAAAAAGAATTTCGTTCTTTTTTACAGCATTTAGCGTCGGTAATTGGGATCAGAACTTATTAAGACTTATATTTAACAAGTTTGAAGATCTTGTTAAACAACCAGATTATAAGCATAAGTTAGAAATATTCTCAGATGGAAATGATGATTATGCGACAGTTCTTCCAGAATATTATAATAAAGATTGCTTGTGTTATGGACAAAAAGTCAAAAGTAAAAACGGAGTAAAAATAATTCCTGCAATCAAAAGAAAAATATTTGGAAATCCAAATATCGACGACATAAACACTAATACGAGCGAATCATTTAACAGCATACTAAGAGAAAATGTATCACGGTTAGTAAGAAAAACAAAATGTCATGCAAAAGAGAAATTCGCGTTGAATAATGCTCTCGCATTATTCCAGTTTTACTGGAATTTCATGCACGAATTAGAAAAAAGACTAACACCAGCAATTATAGAAAAACAAACGACAAAAGTCTGGACATGGGGGAATTTTTTACATGCCAAATTAACGTTCGTTTAATAAGACAGTCCCGAAGCAATTTACACTCCAGATTGAAACTAATACTGTATGAGCGAATAAGCATTTAGCAACTTTCAACACACTCTACTTCTAAGGGGCTCTGTTGAAATTCTCACTTTGCCAGATTTTTACGCCAGGCTCACATAGTCCATTCATCAGATGTTATCTCAAGTTATTTTATTTAGATCATGTATATTATTGTTCGCTAGCTGGCATAAAAAAAAATTTAGAATAACATTTATATATCTGTTGATACTGGCATGAAGAATGGTAAATGAACCAATGGGAATGCCTTCAAACATGCCTCCAGGCATGCCTCCTGAAATGTCTAGCATGCCACAGAATTCTGTTGAGCAACAGGTCTATAGTCAGGAAAGCAATGATTCAAGAGAACAGCCTGAAATGACACAGATGGCTTCAATAATAGCTGATCTAGACAGAAGATTAAGGACTTTAGAGGAAAGATATGCTAATTTAAGGAAAAAGCTTCAGCTTACTGATCAGAACCTTATCGAGTCTGAAAGGGCTTTTGGCAAAGATCTGAAAATATTGAATGATGACTCTATGCAGATCAAGAAACAGGTCAATGATTTCTCTGATAAGGTATTGATGTTTGGTGAGGAGCTTGGCAATACAGCCAAAAAGAATGATGTAAAAGTCATCGAAAAGTATCTTACTATGTGGAATCCTCAGCAATTCATAACAAGAAAAGAGCTTAAACAATATCTTGAATATAATAAGCCTAATTTTCAGCAGAAAGAATCTGAAGAAAATTAGCGAATTATGAGAATAATTAATAATTTCTTTATGATAGTTACAAAAATTTTATAAATAATCTGTTATTGCTTAAATTTATGAGTTTTTTACAATATTTAATTTGGGGAAATTCAATAAAAACCTACATAATATACCTTGCAGTATTGCTATTATCTATAGGTGTAGGCAAAATATTTTCTATGTTTATAATTAAGATAATTAAGAAGATAACTAAGAAAACAAAGACAGTTGTTGATGATATCCTTGTGAGCATTATTGAAAGGCCATTTATCTTTGCATTGTTCATTGCAGGATTCTATTATGCCGGATTCATATTGACATTTACAGAAAGAGGGGGCCAGATATATAATAGGATTATTGAGATACTGATAGTATTGAACATTATCTGGTTGATTATAAGGTTTGTTGACGCTGTCATTGAACACTATCTAAAGCCATTAGTAGGCAAATCAGAGAGTACTTTAGATGATCAAGTACTGCCTTTTGCAAGGACATTTGTGAAAGTATTAGTTATTGTTATCGGTGCAATATTTTTAATCAGCAGACTAGGCTATGATGTCACATCATTAGTCGCCGGCCTAGGCATTGGTGGTTTGGCTTTTGCATTAGCTGCTCAGCCATTGCTAACAAACCTATTTGGTGGAATCGCAATCATTACAGACAAACCATTCCATATTGGAGACAGAGTAAGGATTGATGACAGATTTGAGGGATATGTCACGCAGATCGGCATGAGGTCAACCACAATAAAAAGTCCTGATGATACATTTGTTCACATACCTAATTCTGTGATAGCAGCTACTGCAGTTGAGAATAGGAGCAGAGAAAATAAAGATCATGCTATCAGAGTAAAGTTTAAACTAGGTCTTGTCTATAATACAAGTTCTGAAAAGATCAAACAGGCAATACAGATAATAAAAGATGTATTTGAAGAGAATCCTGCTGTAATAAAGAACGATCCGAATGCAAATTATGTTGTAGGATTCAGCGATTTTGCAGATTCATCATTGATAATCAATGTCATGTATTCTTTTCCTCCTAATGCAGGATTCAGCAATGTAAGGACAGAGATCAATCTAGCCATCAAAGAAAGATTCGAGAAAGCAGGCATTGAATTTGCATATCCGACACAGACTATCCATGTCAAAAAAGAACCATAAGTTAAGTTTTTTATCAGATTCTAAAACGAAAGATAATCAGGTAATCACTCTATAATGATGAATATTCCTAATGAATTAGGAGGCAATTGACAAATTCAATGGTCATAGTTGGTCAGCGTTTGTTGAACTTGTTTTGTATGAATTTTTGATAAAATTTTCATTTGTTCAAGTATAAATGAGAAAACAATTATGTTTTCTACAGTTGTTTTTTTTATTGTGTGACTTTTCTTAATTTTGTTTTGTATTAAACAAATAGACGTATAAATTTTTGAATAACTATTGACTCTTTCAATGCTTGTTCTTCTTTTGAATTCTTCTTCAACAAATTTGTTGTTTTTGTAAACGGGATTGATTTTGAAATGCCAATCCTCCGACGGTAAATTTGCTCGTTCGGATATTCCTGAACGTCTTTTATTGTATCCAACCAACGGAATTTTTTGTTGTATGCAAATTATTATTTCATGCATTTCCGCAAAGTCAAAAATTCCATCCATGATAATAAAAATATTTCTTTTGCTATTATCAATTTGTTTTTCTGAAAAAATTCTTTTTGCAAGATTTATCTGTCCTTCTCTTGCGTAGCCTACCAGAAATCTTCTTGGAACCTGATACTTTACCGACGCTGCTATCATTAGCTAGAATCCGTGAAATTTCTTTTTGTTGCTTTTAGCTCCAAAATGATAACGATGCGCAGATTGTTTATTTTTGAATGGAACAGGAATATCTGTTCCATCAAAACTCATATCATCATTTTCGAAAACTTTGCAGTTTTCTAGAACATCGTCTAGAAATTCAAATATTTCTATAAATTTGTAGGAAAATATTTTTTCAAATTTGCTTAATGTATCGTGACTCGGAATTTTTTTCAGATTACAAAACTCCAAATACGCATGATTTTCATGTAATCTCTTAACCAATGTAGTGTTATCATCAACTAAGAGATATGATTTCAAAACGAACGTTTTGAACAAATTTATAGGTTCAAAGTCTTTTTTCCTTCCACGATGGGAAAAACGTGTTTTTCCTAATATTTCTCTTATTGGAAGCCAATCAAAATTTTGTATAAATGCGTTCAAACAAAGAAACTCTTCAGAATTTGACATAAAAACACCTCTCTTTTATCATCATATAGACGATAAGGAGTATAATTATTGTTGTTTTTATGCATTGTTATGCATTCTGTCGTCTATAAAGAAAATATTTGTCGTCTTAGGGAATTAAGCGATTGCCTCAACGTACATTAACAAGACTATGGAAGATGAAATAAAAAATAACGGTGTATTAAAATATTTATTGTTGCAGCCTGCTACTGATATTTATTCACCAACAGCAATGGTTAATATAGATTATATTATTGAAAAACTTGCACCTCATTTATCAATTTCTATTAGGGAGTTTGAACAAAAAGCGTTAATATTCCCTAAAATTGATATTTGGTATATTAAGGGACAGACTATTTTCGAGATAAATTCTATGAATGGTGATGGTGAAAGCGTAATGGAAACTTTTCGTGATCATTTTCTGAATACTGCGGTCATTTATTCAAAACAACCAAGATTCTTATATGGTATGTATTATAGTAAAATTAGAAAAATTGCTTATTTAAATGTCACGAAAATTGCTAATGATTAATTCTTTCTTGTGAATTCGTATATGAAGTATATTATTATTACTGCTAATGCTCCTATTAAGAAATATGCTGCCGGATTTGATGAGACAACAGTTGTGGTTGCAGGAGCTGATGCCATTAATGTCTGTGCAGAATCAGCTACTGCTTCTTTAGCTGCATATTGAGATAATGTTGGGGCTTCAGCCATTTTATTTATTGACACGAAATTAAACAACTGCATTATCACTGCAACAATTGCAGCAATTATTGTTATAGGCATTATCTTCTTCAATGCTTCTAAGAATGATGGATTTTCAGTCTTCGGAGCAATTATTATATATTTATTTGCGAGAGCATAATGATTTACCTCTTTTCCTTTTTGGCTGTAATGGAATTCTTCAACAACAACCAATCCTGCTTGCTGCAATTGCTTAAGATTATAATGGACTGTGGATATAGCTAATCCCAATTCCTTGCTTAAATCAGATTCTGTTGCATCTTTTTTTGCAAGATGATCAATGATCTTTCTAGACGTGTCATTGTTTATGACTTCAGCTATCTTCCTGGCCTTCTTCTCCTCTAATGATACTAATAAAAAGTTCTTGTTCACATAATCATCCTTTTTTTTGAATTCCTGAGTATTATATCCCATAAGAAGAAGTATGATTGCTGTATTTAAATATGTTTTTAAGTTTGAATAGGATTGAAGCTATTCTTTATAGAATTCAGGTTTTAAGTTTAATCATGAAGTCATTCTAAGTATTAGAATTATGAAAATCATTAAATAATCTATTGTGGATATTTTAATACATCCTCGATTAATTTCTGGTATTTTTCTTTCATTTCTGTGAGATTGTCGACAGTGATAAGGAGATATATTCCATTACTGGTTTTTTTTGTAAGCCCTTTTGATTGCATTAGTTCCATAACCTCAGAGTTTATATCTGCAGTATAAGCCTTACCTGGATATACTAATATTTGTATGTATACTTCAGGAATCCCATCTGCGTCTATATCATAAAATCCGCGTCTGATGCCATTTATGTCTTTCTCTTTGCTATATATTGCTAGGTATGCTCTATCTTCTTTTGTGCCCAAATTATATCTTTGTGAATCAATCTCATAAACATATCCTTGATCAGTAAGTGATTTGCTTCCTTTTAGTATTCGTGAATAAATAGAATCAACCTTTGCTGAGATATCCTCTTGCTGAATTATCTGAGTTGATGCTTTTGTTACAGGTGTTCCATTCACATTGCTTATCCCTAATAGAAAGCATATAAGCACACTATTCCAGAAAAAATCTCTATACAGTGATTTACTGACCATCTTAAATACCGTAATTTTATTCCACTTTATATATCTTTCTCTTGTCAGATAATGTCAACTTAAGTGGGAAAGCTTCTTATTCTTGAGAATCTAATTATTTTCGGAGCGCACACAGCGCTCCAGCGCTGCCTTTAATGGTGCTTCCGGAGCAAAAAAATGATACAAACAGATTTAAGTAGCTTTAGCTATAAAAAAGGTTCGCTTTTGCCATGGTGCAAAAGGTGCGGAGCAGAACATTTTTACCGTGATGGTAAAAACAAGAAAGGCATTCAAAAATATGAGTGTCGACGCTGTGGTTATCGTTTTGTTTGGACATGCGACTTACCAAGATACAATGTATTTAGTGAAGTTATTTCTTTTGCTGTTGAAGTTTATACTTCAACCGGACTTGCTGGAAGTTTGCGTGGTATAGCAAAACTTGTGTCAAAGGCTTTCGGAATTAAGATTTCTTACGAAGGCGTAAGACAATGGGTCTTGAAATCTCAAAAAGAAATTTCTCGATGAGATTTAAACGTGCCAACTACTTGGCACGTTGATGAAACATATATAAAAATTTCTGGAAAAGGCGTTTGGCTTTGGATTGTTCGATGCAGAAAAACAAAACAAGTTTTAGCATGGCACATTAGTAAAAAAAGATTTTATGAAGATGCAAAAAAGGTTTTAAGCAAAGCATTGCATGTCGCAACGCTTGTTCCAAAATGCATAATCACCGACGGATTATACGCGTATAGAAAAGCAATCTACAAAGTTATGAAATGGAATTATCGTGAACACAAAAAACGTCATGTTGTTGATAGTGGTGTTGGACAGAATTGGTTTATCGAAAGATTAAACCGAGAAATCAAGAGAAGAATAAAATGGTTCTCAACATTTCAAAGCCTCGAAGGCGCAAAAGCCTTCTTCAGCTTATGGTTCCGCCATTGGAACCGAACACACTCAACTTGACTTTACCCTTCTTCCACCACCTTTATAAATCCTCCTTTATTACCTTTATTGTAGGGCAGTGCTTGGCAGCGGGTATTCTGCTGTAAAATGCAGAAAGCTCAGGAAAGTCCGCCCACAATCAAAAGGCCACTCATGGAAGTGAGCTCTTTAATCAGAGGGCAACAGCACAGAAACGCACCAGATATCAAATGGGATGATAGGATATATCTTAAGGCGACTCGGGATTGATTCCTTGACGTCTTGATGTTTAGGATGAAACGGCTAGTCCTGGCTTGTGCAACTCTTTAAGAGGCTAAGTCAAATGCCAAGAAAGTCTTTTCAGCAATGAAGACTTACAGAAGGCGGCTTACAGCTGCCCTACAGATATTCTTTAATCTATAATTTTTAAGTGGTTCTCAATAAATCCATACAGTTTCAAATGTTGTCATCTGGTTTTCATAAACTTTATAAATAAGTCCGGGTTAGTTAGAATAAGGTGGACTTATATGGTACAAGCATTAATTAATCTGGATGATTCGACAAACACTGTGATAAATGTGGTGAAGGCAAAATATGGCCTGAAAGATAAGGGACAGGCAATTCAGTTTATAGTAAACAAATTTGTAGAAGATGAAAAAGAGCCTGAATTAAGACCTGAATTTGTGCAGAAAATAAGGGCTATGGAATCTCAAAAATCTATTCCTGTTGCTGATTTCGGCAAAAGATATAATATGAAATAAAATGTATTCTCTCTCAATAAAGCTAGAAGCTGACAAGATGCTCAGGAAACTTCAGAGCAAGAACAAAAAACAATTAAAGATAATTGAGAAAAAAATAAATGAGATCAGAGAGAATCCGAATCATGAATACAAGTTTCTGAGAAATCCTTTGCAGAATCTCAATAGGGTTCATATCAATAAGCATTTTGTCCTTATTTTCAAAATAGATCATCAAAACCAGAATATTGATATTTATTTCTATGGACATCACGACGAGGTTTACAAGTGGCGACCAAATTAGATAGCAAAACCCGATACTTCATCGAAATCTTCAATAAAGCAGAAAAGAAATACGGTTCATCAAGCAAAAGATTAGCTGGCGAAGCATGGAAGGAAGATTGGATGACATTGATAGCAACAATACTTTCTGCTCAGACGAGAGATGAAGTCACAATTCCTGTAGCAGAGGGATTATTCAAGAAATATAATTCAATTGATAAACTTGCAAGAGCAAAATTAAATGATATTGAAAAAACAATTAAAAGCATTAATTTCTATAAGAATAAATCTCGAAACATAATCAATGCAGCAAAATGGTTGAAAGAAAATGGACATGCAGATGGATCTGTCCCGGATACAATCGATGAATTAATCAAGATTCCTGGTGTGGGAAGGAAGACAGCAAATCTGATTATTACAGAAGTGCATAATAAGGATGGACTTTGTGTTGACACGCATGTTTTTTCCATATGCAATATCTTTGGTTTCACTAAAGCAAAGAATCCTGAGGAGACAGAAACGCAATTAAAAAAATATGTTCCTCGTAAATACTGGTCGAGAATAAATCGATTATTTGTCTTATGGGGAAAAGATGTGCCTAGAAAGACGAAGGAAAAATTATTGCGAAAGCTTAATGAGAAGTAACTTCAATGTTTCTTTTCAATCTTTTTTATATCTTTATCCTCTAACTCTTTTATATCTTTTGCGTTTTTTGATGTTACAACACTTCTCTGTAATTGATTTTCAATATCTTTTCTAGTGTTCCCTGCTACAGATCCTCCTCTTCGAGCAACAATTCTGCTATCAGGAAGATTTGTCGGATTCTCTTTTTTAGAGATTTCAGTTGTTGTGGCTTCAGCCAACATGTTTAATATAAGTTCAATGTTTGTCATATTGTCCCTAAGATTTTCCTTCTTGAGATTCTTAAGTCTTTTGTATTCCTGAACTGTCTTTCCAGACCATGCTTTAGTAATATCATTTGTTAGTATTGCATAATCAGATTCTTTATCTACTCCAGATCTGTTCCATTCATCAGTCAGATCTTTTCGTACTTCAATAGTTTTTAATCTTTGGTTAATCCATTCTTTTGAATAACCTTTCTGCAAGTATGTCTTCATTGCCCTATCAAAAGTCAATTCTGGGTCATAAGTTTCATTTATCCTGTCATTTCCTACTTTTGCCAGCCATATCTTGAAGGGTTCGGCTTTTTTAGATGGTATAGACTGAATTAATCTCAATAATAATTCAGTATCTGCACAATCTGTATCATATTTTTTACCATCTGAAGACAATAATTTCAGTTGTACGATTTTATCGTACAACTCAAAACCTTCTTCTTTTAAGTTAATCTTGAGGTCAGACCAGTATCTTCTTGGTATTGAACTATCTGTGAGAACTTGAATAACATCGACTATAGAAAAATACCATTTTTCATCTTTTTCATTCCATTGAACTCTTATCTTCTTATTTTCAAACAACTTAATCGCATTAGGCACATCCATAACACAAGGAAAACATTTGTATTCATAAATCTTACGCGAGCATGTCCAGTGAGGCTTGTAAGATTAACTTTAAATAGATATTAAGTTTTACGTATAAAAATGCTTAATGCGTGAAAAAATGGAAAAAAGATGTGTTGCTTGTGGAAAATCATTTATTCCTGCTAAATTTCATTCAACCATACAAAAGGTTTGTTCTTCAGAATGCCGTGGCTTACTTAGGAAGAAATTGTATTATAAAAATCAAGAGAAGGAATTAGCTAATAAGAAGACATATTATCAAGCAAATAAAGATAAACTGCATATTAAAAATACAAAATATCGTAAACTTAATAGGGATAAGATTAACAAACAGAAGATGAAACATTATTATAAAAATAGAGAAGAAATAATACGAAAACAAAAGAGAAATTATGAGAATAGTAAACAAAATATAGATTTTTTGTTGAAAATGCGCTGGATAAATCGTGGACATAAAAAAGCAGGTATAACTTTAAAAGAGCTCTTGAATTTTTTTTATAACAATTGGAAAACGCAAGAAGGAAAATGTGCGATATGTGGAAAGAAATTTGCAAATATAAGTAAAGCAGAGGTTGACCATCTCCATAATCCTCACAAATTGAGAGGACTCTTATGCACTAACTGTAATGGTGGTATAGAAAAATTTAATGAGAACGAAGAATATTTATCTAATGCTATAAAATATCTTGAACAATATGAGAATTCAAGATAATATGGAGAGAATTATGGAAAAAGAATGCGCTATGTGTGGAAAGAAATTTATTCCTTTAAAATATCGTCCATCTGTTCAAATATATTGCTCAGTCAAATGTCGGAATGCATATAAAAATAAGAAATATCACGATAATCGTGAACGAATTATAAAAGAAAGGAAACTCAAATATCAATTAAACCGGGAGAAAAAAAATGCTGAAAGAAGGGAATTATACAAATTACATCGAGAAGAGTTAATAGTCAAAAGACGCCAAGAATACAGCGTATCTCGTGATAAACTTAATGCTCAAAGGCGCACTAAGTATCTAGAGCAGAGAGATAAAATAATCGAGCGAAATAAGCGGAGTTACTTCAAAAATCGAAAAATCAGAAGATTTCGAAACAGTTGGATTTTGCAAGGTCATAAATCAAGAGGCATACTGTTTGAAGATTTTACGAATTGGCTTGAAAATAAATGGAAACAACAACAAGGCAAATGTGCAATATGTCATAAACAATTTGCTAAAGAAGAAGATACAAAAATAGACCATAGTCATACAACTGGTGAATTAAGGGGATTATTGTGTAATGCTTGTAATCTCGGATTAGGACGTTTAAAAGAAAAAAAGGAAATCATATCGGAAGCCATAAATTATATTAAAACCAGAAATCTTTAAATATATTTAATAGGATCAGCAATGTATTCAGATTTGTCAAGACAAAGAATCCTAAAGAGACTGAATTTGCATTGATGAAAGTTGTTCCAAAACAGTATTGGTCAAAGATAAATAGAATATTTATCCTCTTGGGCAAAGAAGTCAGAGGCGGTGATAAGAGAAAATTTTTAGAGAAAATCAAATGACTGAAAAATCATTCACACCAAAAAACCTTTCTGAATGGAGGAAATGGCTTGAGAAGAATCATCTTAAAGAATCTAAAGTGATCATGATTAAGTACAAGAAGCATACTGGTCGACCGATAATACATGCAGCAGATGCAATGAAAGAGGCAATATGCTTCGGATGGATAGATACAACTGCCAAAAGGCTTGATGATGAAAGATACTCTCAAGTATATGTCAAGAGAAATCAAAATAGTAGATGGAGTGTAAACACTCTAAAATATGGTAAGGAACTTCTTAAGAAAGGCAGGATGTCTGAATTCGGTATAAGGGTGTACAAAGAAGGTCTAAGGAAAAAAGCATTTGATGGCCACATACCGAAAAATCCTGACATGCCCGATATATTAAAGAAGGAATTGGAGAAGAGCGAGATATTAAAGGAATATCTCAAGAATTGTTCGCCTTCGCTTAGGAGAATGCACTATGGACAGATATTATATGCAAAAAGAGAAGAGACAAAGATTAAGAGAATAATGCAAGCGATAGAGATGTGTAAAGAGGTTATTAATAAGAATAAGAAAAAGCTTATGGAGAAATTAGAATAAACTTCAAAACATTTATAACAATTAGGCATTTCCCTTGATTATGGTGTCGCTAACTTTTTTTAATATTGATGAATATGTCCACAGTTCTGTAAGCGAAGAAAATCTGAAAAGACTTAAGTCCTTGTTAAGAGATGTGTACTTTAGTGTTAAAGATGATCATACTGAGAATTTTAAGTTATTCATGAATAATGTGTGGAGCTCAATTTATATATATTTGACGAGTTATACGCCACTTGTTATGATTGAAATAAGTATGGACAAAGCCAAAGCTTCTTCTAATAGCAACGGAAGATATGATATCTTTCACAGGAATGGAACTAAGTATTCTGTTTTTACATTTGAAACTCCATAATCTTTTTAAAGCCAGCAATTTTTCTTTATTCTATGAGCCAGGACAAGATAAGCATGCCAAGCAGTATGGCAGGATTGACAAGATACTTTGATGATTACAAGTCAAAGATCGAGCTTAAACCTCAGACTGTAATAGTGTTGATTGTTTTAGTGATCATTGTTGAGATAGTGTTGAATTGGCAGGGTTATGGATGGTTTGGATTACAATAATTCTAGGTGAAAAAAATGAAAATAAATCAGGAGGTTTACGAATAACCGAGTGCTTAATGCGAAGCATTAACACTCACTTTTACTGAATTTTTTCGTAAAAAATTCCAATTGATTCCTAATATTAATCCAAGACAAATGGATCAGATGATGAAAAAGATGGGCATAAAGCAGATTGATATTGATGCAGAAGAAGTCATCATAAAGTGCAAAGATAAAAAGATCATTATAAGTAATCCTTCTGTGCAGAAAGTTGACATGATGGGACAGAAGTCTTTTCAAATTAGTGGAGAAGAATCAGAGGAAGAGCTTGAAGAGCATTCAGAAGATGACATCCAGACAGTCATTAATCAAGCTAACTGTACTGAAGAAGAGGCCAAGCAAGCTTTGAAAGACACTGAAGGCAACATAGCAGAGGCAATACTTCTATTGACAGCTGAGAAAGAATAGGGAGCAAAATATTTATAAAATAATACTTATTCCCCAATAAATGATTTGTTTTGATGAAGATGGTAACATTATTGAAGATTTTGCAAATAGAAATTTTAATATTGGAGATAGGGTAATAGTATTTTTTAATGGCATTAATCTTAAAGGATGGCATGGTGGAGAGGTAGTAGATAAATATTTTAAAGATAATAAGTCCATACCTTACATAATGACAAGAACTGATCTAATGGTTGATAATTCTATTGGGGCATATCTTAATGGTTATGGTGTGGAGAGTAGGGTCGATACCTATCGAATAAGATTTGCTCATGAATTGAACAATGAAGATAAGATATATAAAAAAACATTTATTAGGAAACCTACTGATATTGAAAAAAAGGAACATGAGAACATGGACAATCTCCCATTTTAATTTTAAGATATAAAATATTTAATGTCTTTATCTAATTATAACTAATATATCTTTCATTTCCTTGAGATTCTCGGATCAAATACCCACACAGCGGTTTTGCCGAAACCCTCTGAGAGATAAGTTTTATTAATTCTAAAGTCTATTTTGGTTTATCGAGGCAGAGAATTACGTCAATATGTAAAATGGGGGTGATAGGAGGAACTCCTATGCACGAAACCCCGTTGATACAGATTTGCCGTCGTATCATAGAGCTTTGTAAACGTTCTGGTATAAAAAAGTATTCATCAAAATACTCAAATAAGCTTTATGACAACTATCAATTTATGGTTTTGCTTTGTTTAAAGCAAAAAACAGGAGTAGGATATGATGCGTTTATTGACGAAGAATTAATCGAACTACCTCACATTGTTGAGTTTTTGCAATTGAAATCAATACCTCATCCTGATGCAATAAACAAGTTTGCAAACAGAATTAAGCAAAGCGTTTTAGAACTTGTGCTGTTGCAAACAACAGCACGAACAGGAATAAAAAAATTATTTCTTGGCCAAGATGGCACAGGATTTAAAGCAAGAAAAGCAAGCTCATATTACACTTTTCGTGTAGAATATGTTCAACGCACAAACAAGAAACGTAAACGAGGCAGACCAAAAACAAAACGCAAACGCAAAAAATATTTGTATGTACAAATAATGGTTGAGCTACGAACACAAATGCCGCTAGGAGTTCTGATAACAAGAACTCCTGGAGGAGATGCAAAAAAGTTCGCACCAGTAGCAAAAAAGGTAATGAAACTTGGAAAATCAGTAAAAATTGTTTGTCTCGATAAAGGATATGATGATGAGAAAGTTCACGAGTTCATTCGTGAAGTAATGGAAGCATTGTCCATTATTCCTGCAAGAAATAAAGATGTTCCGATTCATAGAACAAGTGGGAAGTATAGAAAACAGATGAAAAGAAGATATTCTAGAAAAAAATATTTTATGAGAAACAAAAACGAGACAGTAAATTCTGTTGTTAAAAGAAGATGGGGTGATTCAACACTTGCAATGAATTGGAGAAATCAAAACAAAGAGGTGTTATTTCGCCTAATATTTTATGCTGCACGTAGGTTTACCTCTATACTTTTTTTATTGCAAGCAATAAAAATAATTCCGCCTCTAAAAAGAAAGGAAGAATCAAAATTTATCGGAGGAGGGTTTCTGGAGAGCCTAAAAAACATAACATTTAAATATTTCAATAAACTATTTTTATATATGAAAAAGAGGCATTTAGTTGCAATTATTGCATTCCTGGCCTTTATGAGTGTAAGTTTTGTGAAGGCAGACCTTGTGTGCGGCCATGCTCCTGATTCTTTATTGGGTTATGGACAGGTAGATATTTCTGGAATTATTATATCATGCAATAACATTGCCGACAGTATATGCCCTGAAGATTATGAAGATTACAATAATGCAAGCATATATGCCAGTTGTCTTAGCTGCTCTGATCCTGATTGTATAGGCACAGTCAGGGGAGTAGTACGTAGCTCTGCTGGTTTTCCAGTTGAAAGAGCACTAGTAACTAGCCATCCTATCAGATGGAATACACTTGCTCCCAGCTTAGAAACCTCGACTTTCACTGATATATTGGGAAGATATACTTTATCAACAGTTTCAGGCGTTTATTATGTGAGCGCACTTAAAGAGGGTTTTGACACAGAGCTAAAGCTTACATCTGTATTAAGAAACCAGAATACGAACCAGGACTTTAATCTACTTAATGGCACTTGTCATGAAGATTGCACAAATTCTTATGGACGGTGCAGTGCTGCATGTGATGGGTTGACATTCGAAAATGCGACACAGAGATGTAAATTTTTCGATAGTAATACAAGATTATTATGCAACAATAGGATGAAAGGGTCAAGCGTATTTAATAGTATATATAATGATACTCATGCTTATTTTATTGAGTGCTGTGAATCAGCTCCTGAATTAAAATATTATTCTAAGGTTAATATCAATTCAGCAGATATTAGTGATTTGGTAAAGATAGAAAAAATAGCCAGGTATAACGAGATACCGGTTAAGGTTATTATTGCCTATTGGTATTAATGATTCTGAAGTGAAATGTATCCATTATTCATATTGAAAGATAAATCTTTATAAATATACTAATTATATAAAGGGCTATAATATATATTTATATACATTTGCTTTGACAATAGTGTTTGTATTGCTTAGCAAGGGGTGAGTTTGTGAATAAAAGAGCCTATTTTTTTATCCTCGATGCATTTATTGGAGGAGCAGTAATATTTCTTACGTTAATGATCTTGCTTAATTCAGATAACACTATTAACCAAAGGGCCAGGGAATTCAGTGAAGCTGATGAATATCTCAATTTTTTAGATCAAACACAAATTCAGGACCTCAATAATCCATATGTAAATACATTAATTCTTGGAGGCAATATTAGCGACACTAAAAATACTATAATTGAGCAGATACATTATTTTCACTACATGATTTATGAAGGATGCGCTACGCAGGCATGCAAGAATTATTATAATGACACAGCAAGAACTATGTTAGCAAATATAACCCAGGGCCTTGTTGCTGAAAAATATGGCTTTGATTATCTTATTAAGGATTCTGAAGCTAATTACTCCATATTTTCCAAAAAGCTCAACGAGCTAACTAAAGCAAGGACAGTATTAGTTGCAAGAAGAATCGCTTTTGTTCCGATAAATAAAACAAGAATTTATGGGCCTAATATCGTTGAAGTAAAGGTGTGGTATTAATATGAATAAATTGTTCAATACAAGAAAATCAATACTATTTACTTTGGCTGCAGTATTATTGTCAGCCTTGTTTTATACTTACTTTTCTTACAATAAAATCACGCCCGCGTACTATATCTATCAACCTATTAATGCAAGAATTCAGGTCATGGACAATTATGTGAAGAGTTTTGATGGATATCTTGCTCAGAGCATGGAGATATCAGCCTATACTGCTTTGGAATCTATATATGAAGAGAGATCCAGCACAGGCATCTTTTTTGCTGATAAGATTGAATTTGATAATATGTTTGCTGAATGTGTAAAGTGTGGCATTGATTGCGCTACTGTCCCTGATGAATGTTCACATATGACAGCTACTGATATAGAAGGATTCATAAGAAATATGACAGAAATTGCAAAAAACAGACTTAACCTGAAGACAATTTATGAAGTAAATTCTGTCCAAGTAAAACAATCATGGCCATTTGAAGTCGAGGTTTCATTGAATATAACTTATTACGTAACAGATCTATCACGGAGCTTTTTATCGGACAATTTTGCTTCTTGGAATTCGACAAAGATCATCACAAGGTCAGTTTCTATAATAGGATTAAAGGATCCGCTGCTTGGAATAAGCACTGCTAAAGGATATGAAAGAGATATCAACTTATCTAGCATCTGTGCTTATAATGAATCCTGTTGGAATATCACTTCTGCAAAATTATTTTATGACTCAAATTCATATCACTTTTCAGTTGAGGGGACTGGCTATATTCAGAGGTTTTGGAATGATAGTTCAAATTCCCCATGTTGTGGCATAGAAAGCTTCCTTAATATAGGTGAGGCTTCTGGAAATAATTCATATGTTGATCATTACTATTACACTGGGAATTACACTTGTTCTCCGATAGGAGGAAATAAGGTCAAGATAATTCAATTTGATAACATTGATACAGGATTCAAGCTTGATGAGGAGACAGCAGTAAGGTATAACATATTGGATGATGGAGAGCTGATCTGCCAATATCCTTAATTGGCATAAGATGCTTTATTGTGGTAGTAAGCGACAAAAGTTTTTGGTAATAATTTAGCATCTCGAGACTCAGAAGTTATTCTGAGTGCTCGCTCGAACATGCAATAAAATTGCATGATTCGAAGATGCTAAATTACCAAGCATTTAAGTCGCTTACTATGGTAATGTTTCACCATTTTCGAATAATTAACAAACTTTTTATATGCTTCAGGCAGATATCTTGATAAGAAAGATAGAGAGTGTTTATTATGGGTGAAGAAGTTATAAGAACAGGAGTAGATGAATTGTTAGATTTGCTTAAAGATAAGCCTAAAATTCCTCTTATCGAGGCTGCAAGAAAGATTAATATCCCTGTAGACATTGTTCAGGCATGGGTTGATTTTCTTGTGGAGGAGAGAATTCTGGGGATAGAATATAAATTTACAACCCCCTATATCTATATTAATCAGCCAGGGGATTCAAAGGCTGTTTTGAGTGAAAAATCTTTGATAGTCGATATCTCTTATTTCAGGAATAAATTTATAGAAAGGGCAAAAAAGGATAATATTCCTGAAGCAAAGATACCTGATCTTTGGAAAAATCATTTAACACAAGAGCTTGATATAAAGAAAAAATTTTTCTTTTTTGAGGCACAGCAGAGAAGATTAAGAAATATCGAGGAATTGTGGAATACCTATCAATTATATTTGTTTTCCAGTTAAAAAGAGGTTATAATGGAGCTAGAAGAATTTTTGGAAATTGATATCCTGCACTTTCTTGAGCATAGCAAAGAGGTTAAAGCGCAGTCTTATGTCGACAAAGAGGAGGATTATGGCGTATTTCTTAATAAGGATTTTTTGAAGGAATTGGATAAAGCAGTCGAGAGCGATAATGTAGCTGCCACCCAGAAATTATTTGATGAACTAAGAGACTACTATAATTCTATACCAAAGAACAGCATTGAAGAAAAAAAGGTCTATAATGTACTGGAACAGATGTATAACAAGATTGATGCCTATATAAAATTAAAAGGCAATGTTAAAGCTGTAAGAAGTTTTGCTGAAATACTCTCAGGACACTATATATTTTCTGACTATGATAATCCGGCATTGGCATCAATGCAAGAACAAGGCGGTACAACAGATATGAACATTGAGAGGAAGCTTCAGAATCTTGATAGCAAGCTGACAAAGTTTGGGGAGGATGTCTCTGCCTTGAAAGAATCATTGATTGTGGATGCAGACTTAAAATCAGGTAGAGACTTGCGAATCATCAAGGTGCCAAAAAAACCAGAAAGCCGGGAATCAGGGGATGATGCCTCAAAAGATGTTAGCCGTATAAAAGAAATGGCAGCAGCTGTCAATTTGCAAATAAATAATATGCAAATAAACAATAGGCTGTCACCACAAAAGAATGTAACTCTCCAACCTCCTATTCTTCTAAACTCAATGAAGGCTCTTAATTCTAGATTTTCCTTGAGACCCCAGCAGAATACTGTGAAATCGCAAAAATTGGCAAAAAAAGCCGGAGTGAAAAATACTGGCACTGCAATAAATGAATTGAAGAAATTTAACGAAATCGGGATTGAAGAGCCAAAAAAATCAGACATTGAAAAACAAAGCTCTAATGAAGCTGCTAATAGAGGAATAAATCCCTCAAATCAAAAATCAAATCAAAAATCAAATGAATTCACAGAAATTTCAGGTGAAGCATCAAATACTGCCCAGAAAAGAAAATTTGGGGGCATAGATAGCATTGAAATAGACGAATTATATGTGGATGGGCTGAAGAAAATGTACGAAAAAGACTATTATTCTGCAGAGAATATTTTTAGGCATATACTTCAATTGAGGCCCAGAAACATGAAGGCAAGGATAAGATTAAAGCAGTGCTTGGAAGGCGATGTGAATGGATAATTATCATGACCCGGCAGCTAAGGCTGATGCAAGAAGGAAGCCGGAAATTTCCCTGGATAATTACAAGATCAAGATAAATGATATCATAGTTGACATTAATATTATTATCAAAGAGTATGATTCGACACCAAGATATGTGGTCTCATTGACTAATATTAGCGAGACAACCAAAATTATTCTGGAAAAAATCAGACAAGAATTTATTTCAAAAGTTGATCCGAGGGAAATAGAGAATGCACAAGAATCAGAGGATATTAGAGACAGATTTAGGGGAGAGGTAAGAAATTTGATACAGAAATATTTCCCTTCAGCGAACGAGGATACAACAAACATGCTTGTAAATTATATCATCCAGGAAAATCTTGGTTTTGGAAAAATTGAAATCCTTCTTAAGGATATATTTCTGGAGGAGATTGTAATCAATAACCATAATGAGCCAGTATGGGTTTATCATAAAAAACATGGTTGGCTAGTAACAAATATAACACTGATGGCAGAATCCAGAATAAGGCATTATGCCACGATGATAGGAAGGGATGTGGGCAAAGAAATCACCACATTAAATCCATTGATGGATGCCCATTTAAAGACAGGGGACAGGGTGAATGCAACATTGATGCCCATATCCAGCAAAGGCAACACAATCACCATAAGGAAATTCTCTGCTGATCCATGGACAATAACAAAGTTCATTCGTGATAATACGATCTCTTTAGAGGCTGCAGCATTTCTTTGGTTTGCTATTCAGAATGAACTCTCAATATTGGTTGCAGGAGGCACTGGATCAGGAAAAACATCAATGCTAAATGTCATAAGCAATTTTTTCCCACCAAATCAGAGGATTATATCGATTGAGGATACTCGAGAGCTTATACTGCCTAGCAATCTGCATTGGGTGCCTTTAGAGACAAGGCTTCCAAATCCAGAGGGGAAGGGAGAGATAACAATGCTTGATCTTCTTATTAATTCATTAAGAATGAGGCCAGATAGGATATTGGTTGGTGAGATTAGAAGGCAGAAGGAAGCTCAGGTATTATTAGAGGCCATGCATACCGGCCATTCAGTATATGCTACCGTACATGCAAACAATGCAGATGAAGTGATTGTAAGGCTGACAAATCCTCCTATTGATATACCTAAAAGCATGATATCATCACTCAGTGTTGTGTTGGTTCAATCAAGAAATAGGAGGACAGGAAAGAGAAGGACACTGCAATTAGCAGAGGTCACGCCGACAGGAGATGTTAAAATTCTTTATCAACTCAATGTTAGCAAAGATTCTCTTGATGTAATATCCAAATCAGAGACTGTTATTGAAAAATTGAAGCTCTATACAGGTTGGAGTGAGGATGAAATAAATAGTGATTTGAAGGAGAAAGTGAATATACTGCAATGGATGCTGACAAATAACATTGAGGATGTTAATCATATAGGAATGATTATGTCTAAATATTATATTGGCAATCTTGTTTTGGATTGAGCAGGTGAATTATGAGTTTTTACAGATTATTAGCCAATAATTTTCCGAATCTTAAAAAAGACTTAGTAAGAGCAGGGATAAGTGATACTGCTGAAAAATATGTTAAAGACACTTTTCAGATGACCTTATTTATGTCATTTGGCATTTCTGTGGTCAGCATATTCTTTTTCCTCAAATATAAAATAAACATAATGTTGTCTATCTTGATTTTGTTTTTTTGTCTATTATTGTTTTTTGCTTTTTTTCTGAAAAGAGCTGAGGTGAGGATTATAAAAAGGGAAAAGGAAATCGACAGGGATGTATTATTCGCAGGAAGATTCTTGCTTGTCAAAATCAATTCTGGGAAGCCCTTGATTAATGCTATCGGTGATGCATCAATTAGCTATGGTGTCGCAGGCAAATTTTTTAAGGAGATCGTAAGAGATATCGACTTAGGAACCCCTCTGGAGCAGGCCCTTGAAAATGCCTATAAGACAACGCCTTCTAAAAGGTTTAAAAAAATACTATTCCAGATAAATAATGCATTAAAGATAGGAGTTGATCTTTCAGCACCGCTGGAATCGACGCTAGATGAGATTTCCCAGGAGCAACTGGTAGAAATACAGCGGTATGGCAGGAAACTTAATGGAATAATTATGTTTTATATGCTGCTGGCAATAGTCATCCCTTCGCTAGGTATAACTTTGTTCAGCATAATCACCTCGATGGTTTCCATTAATTTCAGTTCACAGATATATGTTGTTGTGATTTTACTGCTGATTGTAATTCAAATAGTGTTTTTGACTGTTTTCAAATCAATTAGGCCAAACCTAAACATATAAAATGAGAAATTTTGCATCAGAATTCGGAAAGGCATTTATCTTTAAGAGGATAAGACCAGGCATCAGAAGATTTTTTCTCAGAGCAGGATATGATGATGTGCCATACAGGATGTTCGGATACCTGTTTTATCTAACGTTATTTATGACATATATCCTGTATATTATTTTTATTTACCCGAGGATTGTCGCATTCAATGCAATGACTATAGTTGTCGTTACCTTCACTACATGGGTTGTTGTTCCTCTGGCAATAATCAGCCTAATTGTAGTATATATATATTTTAGCATGACAATCAGAATCTTTCAAAGAACAAAAGAGATAGAAAGGATACTTCCTGAATATTTGCAATTAGTGAGCTCAAATCTTAAGGGAGGATTATCTTTTGAAAACAGCTTATGGAATGCGATAAGCCCTGAATTTAGCATAGTTGCTAAGGAGATTACCATTGTATCAAAAAAGGTTATGACAGGGAGCGATCTGACTATTGCATTAGAAGAGTTCACAGAAAAATACAACAGCCCTTTGCTTAAGAGGTCATTTGATCTCATAATAGGAGAGGTAGAGTCTGGTGGTCAGATAGCGTTTATTGTTGACAAAGTCATAGATAATCTGAGGAAAACCAAGGTGCTGAAGGAGGAAATGACTGCATCAACCTTGACTTATATGATATTTATAGGGGCTATTGTTATATTGATAGCACCAGGATTATTTGCCCTGTCATATCATCTTCTGAAGATAATGGGAGGATTCGGTGCGCAGCTCTCAGCCTCTCCGATACAAGGGCTCCCGATTAAGATGTCAGGCGGAAATTTAGACATTGATGCTTTCAGGAATTTTTCAATATCAGCATTGTTGATGGTTTCCTTGTTTTCATCTATGCTGATATCTATTATCGAAAAAGGAGATGTGAGAGGAGGTCTGAAGTATATCCCTGCATTCATGATAAGCTCAATATTTTTTTATTTTGTTTTTGTATCTGCTCTAGAAATGGTTTTTGGAGGAATAGGATAAACTTGCTTTAATTAAGTCTGAAAGACTTAAAAAAAAGGGATATAGTTGAGGACATAAATAACCTATAAGTTAGCATCTCGGAAATGAGGATTAATCCTCATTATCCGCTCGAACCTTGGACAGAGTTCAAAGGTTCGAAGATGCAAAGAAATACTTGGTATTTCTTGCACAAGAAATTTTATGCATGAAATTTCTTAGTGCTAACTTATTATAGGGAACTATTGTCTTCAACTAATATTGCAGTAAATTTATAAATATGCTAATATGATAACACATTTGAGGATTTGTATGATAAAAAGATCTCAGGTTGCACTTGAATTTTTGATGACATATGGATGGGCTATGCTCATTATTTTGATAGCATTCGGATCATTAGCTTATTTTGGAATGTTTAATCCAGAAAAAGTTCTTCCAGATAATTGTTTGTTTGGAAATGGATTAACATGCGTTGATGGAATAATAAGGCGCGAGGCCCCTAATACCTATAATGTGACATTAGTTCTGCAAAATACATTAGGACAAACCATGTATTCCCTCAGAGTCAAAGTTGATACTGTAAATTGCAGTGTGTTGGGAAGCCAAAATTTGGCAAGTGAAGACAAAAGGTTTGTCGAGTGCAATGTAACTTCATCATCATTCAGCATTGGGAAAAAAGCAAAAGTCAAGATGACAGCCAATTATAGGAGGACTGCTTCAGGATTAGATCAAGCATCAATTGGAGAGATATATGCTACAGTTCAATAATGCATTAGTAAGCGACAAAAGTTTTTGGTAATAATTTAGCATCTCGAGACTCAGAAGTTATTCTGAGTGCTCGCTCGAACATGCAATAAAATTGCATGATTCGAAGATGCTAAATTACCAAGCATTTAAGTCGCTTACTACATAATACTGTTGCTGCTAATAGGGTTAGAAAATGAGAAGATCTCAGGTTGCATTGGAATTTCTCGTGACATATGGATGGGCTATTCTCGGAGTTACAATTGTCTTGACAGCTATCTTGTATTTTGGTATCTTGGATACAGGTAAGTATGTAAATGATGCCTGTAACTTCGGAACACAGTTTGCCTGTGAGGATTGGAGACTGACAACAGATGGAATTCTCCAGGTTACGTTAAGGAATAATTTCGGTGTGCCTATTGATATCACTGAAGCTTATGCTTCATCTGACTATGGGCAGGATGTTAACTGTAATACAATGGCATATTTTGCAGTTAATGCTGTCAACTCAAGCAGTTGCTCAATTATTAGTGGATCAGAAACTATTCCTGAAAATGAAAAAGTCAAAATAAAAGTGCTGATAGGCTATCAAGGACCTTCAGGAAATCCGCATAATCTAAGAGCTGATATTATTGCCACAGCGCAATCACCATGATTGTGCTCAATCATAATATTTATAAATCATGATAGATTCCTATGGGAATAGGTCATTCTAAAATTTTGAAAGGTGATTACATGGAAGGATTAAAGACAGGGACTACAACTTTGGGAATAGTCTGCAAAGATGGGGTTGTCATTGCAGCTGACAGAAGAGCTACAGCTGGAAATTTTATTGCATCGAAAGATGTTGAGAAAGTAGTGCAGATCAATGAGAATCTTGCGATTACAACAGCCGGATCAGTCAGTGATATACAATTGTTCATAAAATTATTCAGGGCAGAATTAAAGCTTAAGAATATCAAAACAAACAGGTCCAATACCATAAAGGAGGCTGCTAATCTTGCAGCTAGGATGGTTTATGAAGGTGCAAGACAGTATTTTCCAAGTATAGCACATTTTCTTTTGGCTGGTTTTGATAATAGCGGGACTCATTTATATGAGCTATATCCTGATGGAAGCATGTCAGAGATCAAGGATTATATATCTTCAGGATCAGGAAGTCCAATGGTGTTTGGAGTATTAGAGAGCAGCTACAAGGACACGTTGAGTGTTAAGGATGGAGAGGACCTTGCATTAAGGGCAATCTCTGCTAGTATCCAGAGGGATGCAATGTCAGGAAATGGTATTGATGTAACAGTCATAACAAAGGATAATATCAAAAAAACAGTACAGAGAAAGGTTCCTACAGTACCTGTATGAAGTTCTTTTATTAGAGGATTATAATGACAAGTGAAATTATCAAAGAAATATTAAAGTGTATTCCAGAAGGAAAAATAAGTGATGTTAATTTTGAAGGAGCTAACATTGTCCTGTATACAAAGAAGAAGGATTTCTTTTTAGACAATGGAGGCATAATCAAAGGCATAGTTGATACTATAAAGAAAAGAATCGAATTAAGGCCAGATCCAAGTATATGTATGGAACAGGAAAAGGCTGAAAAGACAATCAAGAAATTAATGCCAGAAGAAGCTAAATTAGGAAATATCATTTTTGATGTCCAGAGAAGCATTGTAATAATAGAATCAGAAAAGCCTGGCATGGCTATTGGAAAAGACGGCGAATTATTACAGGAAATAAAGAAAAAAACTTTATGGGTTCCGATAATTAGAAGAACACCTACTATTAGAAGCCAATTGATTGAAAATATCAGAGAAGTTCTTTATCAGAATAATGATTATAGGAGAAAATTCCTTCATAAGACTGGTGAAAGGATATATAATGGATGGCTTAGAAGACAGAAAAAAGAGGAATGGATAAGGATAACATATCTAGGAAGCGCACGAGAGGTAGGAAGATCATGTTTGCTGTTGCAGACTCCTGAATCAAGGGTGTTGTTAGATTGCGGAATAAATGCAGGTGCAGATTCACAGGAAGAGATGTATCCTTATCTTGAGGCTCCTGAATTCAATATAAGCCAATTGGATGCAGTCATAGTAAGTCATGCACATCTTGATCATTCTGCTTTGATTCCTTATCTATTCAAGTTTGGTTATAGAGGACCGGTTTATTGCACTCCACCGACAAGGGATATGATGGCGTTGCTGCAATTGGATTTTGTAAAAATTCAAAGAGAGGACGGGAAAGAGCCTATATATACAAGTGATGATGTAAAGGAAATGGTCAAGCATACAATAACACTTGAATATGATGAGGTTGCTGATGTGACGCCTGATGTTAGGATTACCCTTTACAATGCCGGTCATATTCTTGGAAGTGCAATGGTCCATTTGCATATTGGAAATGGATTGCATAATCTTCTATATTCTGCTGATACTAAATATGCTAAGACATCAATGTTAAGCCCTGCAATAACCCAATTTCCGAGACTTGAAACATTGCTTATTGAATCAACTTATGGTGGAAAAGACAATGTGATGCCGCCGACAACAGAGGCTGATGAATTGCTTGGAAAGATGATTGGAGAGACAATTGAAAGAAGAGGGAAAGTCCTTATTCCAGTACTTGGATCAGGCAGGGCTCAGGAAATAATAGTTCTGCTTGAAAGATTAATAAGGGAAAAAAAGGTTCCTGATGTTCCAATTTACGTAGATGGAATGGTTTGGGATATCACAGCAATACATACAGCATATCCAGAATATCTGAATAATGATGTAAGGCAGCAGATATTTACTCGAGATAATAATCCATTTTTAATGCCAAACATCAAGAGGATAGGATCACAAAAAGAGAGACAGCAATTACTAGAAGAGACAGGATCATGTGTTGTCCTTGCGACCTCAGGAATGCTTGTCGGCGGACCTTCAGTGCAGTATTTCAAGGCATTGGCAAATAATGAAAGAAACACTCTTATATTCAGTTCATACCAGGCAGAAGGCTCTCTTGGATCAAGAATTCAGAGAGGAGAAAAAGAGTTTGTCTTCAGGAATGGCAGTGGCAATGAAGTGGTTAGTGTTAAGATGGAAGTCGTTAAATTAGAGATCACAGGACATAGTGATAGAAAAGAATTGATGAATTTTGTCTATAAGTGCAATCCACGCCCAAAAAGGATATTGATCAATCACGGAGAGAATTCAAGGGCATTAAACCTTGCAAGCTCCTTGCATAATCAGTACAAGATTGAGACTCTTGCCCCTAGAAATCTGGATGCGATAAGGATAAAGTAATTCTATATATCAAATTTAAATTTAGTATTCTATTCTCGCGCTAGGCTCACACAGCATATGCTATAGATGTTATTTCGAGCTATTTGTTATAGCGTATATTCAGTTAAGTTCGCCAGCTAGCGCAAGAATCATTTTTAACAACAGTAATATTTATATATGTGTTTCTTTAGATTTATATAAAATGGCTGTGTTCACAGGAAGATTCAGTGTATTGGAAGGAGATCCTATGCTTATAAGGCATAAAGGAGTTTTTGACTTTGAAGGGCTATATAGGATGATGCATGCCTGGATCATAAACAAAAGATTTTTATTCCATGAAGGCCGGTATAAAGATAAAGTATATACTCCATTTGGTAATGAGCTTGAGATTGAATGGGAGGCAGAGAAAAAGGTCACAGAATATATTAGGGAGTGGATAGTGATCAGTTTTCATTTGTGGGACTTTTCAGAAGTCGAAGTTATTAAAGAAGGAAAGAAGGTCAAGATGACCAAATCAAGAATGGAAATAAGGTTTGATTGCCAGCTTGAGATGGATTATACAAAAAAGTTCCAAGGAGCAGGAAAACTTGCCCAACAATTAGGATCATTTTATCAGAACAAAGTGATGTATTGGGAATGGCGCATTAAATATGCAGATGCATTGACATATAGCTTATATGATTTGCATCAAAAATCAAAAAAATACCTAGAATTTGCATCTGGCACAAATGCTTACTAAAAATGGCTGAGATAAAAACTTTAATAGACGGAAAATCATTGTCATATGAAGGAGTCTTTAGCCTTAAGGAGCTTTATAGGCTTATTGACAAATGGTTCAAGGATCACGGATATGATAAGCAGGAAATAAAGAATTGGGAGGATGTCACAGAGACTGAGAAACAGATTGTTCTAGAAATAATCCCATACAAAAAGGTTTCTGATTATGCAAGATTGGATGTAAGGATATTTATGATATTCTCAAAATTGACAGAAATAGTCCTAGAGAAAGACAGTGTTAAATTCAAGATGAACAAAGGCAGGGCAGAATTCTATTTTGATGCATATGTGGTTACTGATTATGAGAATAAATGGGAGACAAGAGCGGTGTTCTATTTCATAAAGAACATATTCGACAAGTTCATCTACAGGATGTACACATACAATTATGATGCAGAAGTCATAAGAGACTGCACAGAAATAGAGAACGAGATAAGATCATTCCTGAATATGGCAAGGTTCTAGTAATATTCTAAGAAGAAGTTCCACGCTTCTTTGATTATTTGGGCATCCTCATATAATTCAGCATCTGCATGGGCTTTCATTCTTTGAATTATAATATTATACATATCGTTTTTTTTGTCTTGTTCCAATTTCTTAATGTCTATTTTCCAATTGTCCATTATTTTAGAATTAAATGTATTATTATTTTTTTTGTATTCCTTAAAATCAGAAATATAATCCTTTACTATTGCAACTGCATTCATATCCTTCTTAAGCATATATATCGTAGTGAGTGTCATTTAATAAATTTTCTGCATAACATTTAAAAACCTCTCAAGGTTTATCTTTTTCAATGCCGGCGTGGCACAACCTGGTACTGCGCAAATCTTTAATAAAAGAGCGTAAGCCTGGAATTATATTCCAAGAAGAGTACCATCAAGCTTGTTTCCGCAAGGATATCCCGGAGACTTTTGCGAAAAGTCTCGTCAAAAGCGGGCGACATTCACTTCGTGAAGTCCCCCTGAAAAAGATCATTCGCAGGTCGGGAAATTCAAACCTTAGGAAAACAGAAGTGTTTTTCCGGTGAAAGTCCGGGCGTCGGCGTATTTACAATTCCCCTGTGTTGGTTGCTTTGTTTTTGCCGCGTTCTCAGCGACAAGGTTTATATACTTCTATGCCTTTGTATTATTGGAGGGAAAAATGTTAGATCTGCATAGATATGGGGCTAAATATGAGTCTGGGAAAAGGTTTGTATTGAATTCGAGCTTAAGTCAACACAACAAGGACTTAATCTTGAAGTTCGATCAGCATATGCAATTGATTGGTGTAGGCAAGCCTAGGATAATGAAGTATTTTGACAAAATAACAAGGCTTGGAATATGGCTCAATAAGGATTTTGAACAAGCCACAAAAGAAGATATTGAGAAGGTAGTCATTTCTATACACCAGCGTATTGATTTGGCTAAAGCTACAAAGATAGACTATAATATAATTCTGAAAAGATTCTATAAATGGCTTTTAGGACATGAAGAAGAATATCCTCGACAAGTAAAATGGCTAAAAACACTAGGATAAATCTAAGAAATGAAATGTGTAGACTTATTCTACTGTTAATGTTCCTGTATACATATTCATTGAACAGGCTATTTTGAAAGTCCCTGTTTTGGTAGGTGTAAAAGTGATGACATTATCTTTATTGCTTACAACTTTGAGCAAACGGAATGCTGGAATAGTTACTGCTTTAGAGCATCCTGGCATGCTACTAATATCTGCAATTATTTTTACAGGCACATCTTTCTTGAATATTGATGGCTCTAGTATATATGAAGAGCCTGAAACACTTAGTTTGGCTGTTTGAACATTATCTGATGTAGAGCCTGAAACACTGGCTTGTTGTGTATTGCTTGCAGTGTTGATGGCATTGCCATTAATGTTTGATGTTTTATTTCCCATAATGCTAAATGCTGTTACACTCACTATTGCAAGAAGTATTATGGCAATAATGGATACAGTTTTTACTGAAAATTTATGATTCTTCTCTCTGGCTATTGTATGTTTTGCTTTATTATGTGAATCTATTGCTTCTTGGCTTTGAAAGTTCTTATTGCAAAAATCGCATCTAAAATCATTATCCATGTTATTGGCACCTCGAAGTGCATATCCTTAAGCAGGCTTGTTAATTATGCTGTAATAAATAGAAAACAAAATTCTATTTTAATATTTTATGAATTATCCGCTATTTTTCTAAGTATCTAAAAGTATATCGGATTTATCCTCCACCGCATCCGCATCCTCCGCCGCCTGCACCACAATTTCCGCCTGTTGGTTTAGGTGGTGTTGCTTGTGTCTGAGCCTGCGCACTGGTATCACGCGTACCGTCAGCATTAACTACTTCAAATGAACCCGCACCCATCCCCATTCCACAAGTGATCCAGAATATTCCTGTCTTGTCTGGAGTGAATTCTATGATATTGTCGCTAGAAGTGATAGTTTTTCTAACATTAAAATCTCTTATTACAATATTTTTCATACATCCGCTTAGGGTGCTTGCATCCACCTCTATTCTTGCTGGTACTCCGACTGTTAATTTGTTAGGTGTGAGCTTATATGAAAAATCTACTAATGCAAGTTTTGCATTCTGAACACTTCCAGATCTTGCTGCCGCATTTCCAGTACCTGCTAAATTGCCCGCTGCAACTTGATTTGTTGAATAATCCACACCATTACTTGTTCCTCCAGCAAGTATGGTTCTTGCTGAAAATACTAATATTAACGCAATAATAAATACTGCTCCACCAATAACATATTTTCCCATATTTGCATGCTTCTCTGATGTATTATTTGATTCAGATTTTTTATGCTCAGTTTTGCTTGGTAGTTCTTCTTCGTCTTCACTGTCTGCTTTGATTCTTTCGTTCCATTCATCTCCTATTTTCTTGCAGCATTTTTCGCAGAGTACACTGCCGTCTTCATAATCCCAGAATGTTTCTGCATTAGTTTCTCCGCAATTATCACATTTATCTTCTGGACTTGTATTTTCGTTTTTTTGATTACTCATTTTTTCTCCTCCAATTTTATGCGAATAATGGCGATTTTGGTCCGTAGATCATTATTAATGTAATTATCGCCGTTATTATTACGCATGCTGATGCAAAGGTTGCGAAATCTGTATGTTTCTTTTTTAAGTCTTTTTTTCCTTCCACAACTTCTTCATAAAATAAGTATATTAACCCTATAAGTATCAGTACGTTTATGATCATATAATATGGCATAAAAATAAATACATGATCCGTAAATATCATAACTGTAATCATTGCGCCCATAGTTCCGGCCATCACTCCTGACATCATGCCCTGTACTGCGCCCATGATGCCGCATACTGCTCCAGTGATTGTTCCTGCAATTACTGCAATTGTCATTCCTACCATTGCGCCTGTGAAGAACCCATTTGTTCCTCCAACAACTGCGCCAATCATCATCCCTGCCTGCATTCCTACTGTCATTCCTATCATCATGCCTGTCATACATGTCACTGTCCCCTTATATGATGCCATATACCATATCGCAGCACCAATACTTGCAATGCTTATGTCCAGATATATCAGCCACCACGCATAATGTTCAAGAAAGTTTGGGATAGTATTATTCCAAAATCCTGCTATGGCAATTACTTGAATTAGTACAAGAATAAGAAATGTTAATAATCCGTACCTGAATGTCTTATATATCATTCCATATTTGTGTGAATTTTCCCTAAAATCTTTCCATCTTTCCTTAAAAGATTTTCTCTCAAAAGGCCTGACTGATGCCCTAAACCCGAGATCTTCCACTGCAGTTACAAAATCTTCAGCCTTAATCATATTTTCATCATATTGTATATCCATTGAGTCAAAATGTATTTTATAATTCTTTACACCCTCTATACGAGTCATCTTTTTTTCAATAAGCCTTGAACAACTCTCACATTCAATGTCTGGAATGTATATTTTTGTCTTTATTATCTTTGATTCTTTCTTATGATTCTGTTCCTCGGGAGTTGTTTTGCTATTATCGGCTGCTTTAGTGTGTTTTAATGATGTTTCTAATCCCAGATTTTCAATAGCCAAAGCGAGATTTTCTGCATTAATCATTTGCTCATTATAGAGTACATCAATAGAATCAGGATAAATGTCATAATCCTCGATTCCTTCGATATATGCAATTTTATCCTCTAAAACTCGTGTATTGTCATCGTTTAGATTTTTTATATATATTTTTGTTTTCATCATTTTATTCTCATCGCTTATAGTTTCTTCTGTGTCAAGAACATTGTTCTTGATCACTCAGAAGATTTAGTTTCTAAATTTTCTTTTGTTTCAATAATAAGCTATTTGTTACAACACTTACACTGCTCAATGCCATAGCTCCGCCAGCAATGATTGGGCTTAAGAGCCATCCTGTAAACGGATAAAGTACTCCTGCAGCGATAGGTATCCCTAAGACATTATAGAACAACGCCCAGAACATGTTCTGTTTAATTTTGGTCATTGTCTGTCTGCTCAATTTTATTGATTTAGGAACATCAAGCAGATCATTTCTCATTAATACTATGTTGCCAGTTTCCATTGCTACATCTGTTCCAGAGCCCATTGCAATTCCAATATCCGCCTGTGCTAACGCTGGAGCATCATTCATTCCATCTCCTACCATTACAACTCTTGATTGATTGTTTTTCTTGTCTTTTTTATTCTGCAATTTTTTAACATAGTTTGCCTTATCTCCCGGCAATACTTCTGCAAATACATTATCTGTTTTTATTCCTGCTTGTTTAGCAATTGCTTTTGCAGTCCTGACATTATCTCCAGTAATCATGTACACATCAATTTTCATTTCCTGTAATTGTTTTACTGCGAGTTTTGATGTTTCCTTAATTGTGTCGGCAACAGCAATTATTCCGAGAAGTTTTTTTGTATCAGATAGCAACATTACTGTCTTGCCTTCTTCTTCTAAATCTTGTATTCTGCCTTCATGTTTATTTATAGATATTTTTTGTCTTTGCATTAATTTTACATTGCCAAAATAGTACTGTTTACTTGCAATCTTCGCCATAATCCCATATCCAGGCATTGCCTTGAAATTCGAAACTTTAGTTATTGCCAATTTTTCTTGCTGTGCTTGTCTTACTATTGCATCAGCCAATGGATGTTCGGAAGGTTTCTCAATGCTTGCGGCAATTTTCAATAAGTTATCTCTTGACACGCTCTTTTCAAATGACACTGCATCTGTTGTCTCTGGCTTTCCATTGGTTATAGTTCCTGTTTTGTCAAATATTACATACTTTACTTTATGTGCTGCTTCTAATGAATCTGCACCCTTGATCAGTATGCCTTCTTTTGCACCTTTTCCTGTACCTACGATTATTGAAGTTGGTGTAGCCAATCCTAGTGCGCATGGGCATGCAATCACAAGGACTGCAACAGCAGTTATTAGGGAGAATGCCAGTGATTTTCCTATCAAGAAAAACCAGATGCTGAATGTCGCAATTGCAATAAGTATTACTATAGGCACAAAATATGCAGATATATTGTCTGCAAATCTTTGTATTGGGGCTTTTCTTCCCTGTGCATCTTCAATCAATTTTATTATATTTGCAAGTGTGGTGTTCTCTCCGATTTTTGTTGCCTTAAATGTTAATGTTCCATGTTTATTTATTGTTCCACCGATTACATTGTTCCCTTTTTTCTTTTCTACAGGAATGCTTTCTCCTGTTATCATGCTTTCATCAACTGAAGACAATCCTTCCACAACTGTGCCGTCCACTGGAACTTTCTCTCCAGGTTTTACAAGAACCAGATCGTTTAATAATACTTGATCTACCGGTATCTGCATTTCTTTTTTGTTTCTTATGACTGTGGCAATTTTTGGCGATAATTCCATTAATTTTTTTATGGCTTCAGAAGTTTTTCCCTTAGCAATGGCTTCAAGATATCTTCCGAAAACTACAAATGTTATTAGAATTGCTGATGTTTCAAAATATTGCCCTAGAGAAGGATCAAAAAATATCGCATAAACACTGAATATGTATGCTGCTGATGTTCCTATGGCTATTAATGAGTCCATGTTTGCAGTCTTATTTTTTAGTGCGACCCATGCGCTCTTGTATATGTCTGCTGCAACTATGAACTGCACAGGGGTTGCTAGTAAGAATAATATAAATAAGTCGTAAGGCACTTTAACGCCCAATGGCATCAATACCATGCCTATTAAAAACGCGGGAATTGTGAATATTAAACTAAAGTATAGATTGTTTTTTATATTATCTATATCTTTTTTTTGAGAGGCTTCCTTATTTCGGTTATCATTCTTAGTGCTTATAGATGCACCATAACCTTTATTTTTTACAACCTTTATTAAATCCTCTTCTGATAATTTATTTTCATCATATGCAACCCTTGCTTTTGCTGTTGCATAATTGACATTGGCTTCACTCACTCCTTCTGTTTTTGATAATGCCCTGTTTATCAGTGTTGTGCAGCTGGCACAATGCATCCCTGTGATGTTTAGATCAGTTTTTTTCATAGTTCCAGCCTACCATTATCTTGACGTGCCAGAAATCACGGATTTCTGATCATGATCAAGAACATACTTTGCAGTTCTTGACATTTTTGCTTCATAGCCTTCTTTCGATATAATTTGAATCAGTTTAGACTCATCAATCATTCTGTCATCGTACGATACTGTCGCATTACTTTTCTTCAGGTCTACTTTTGCATCTTTTACTCCCTTGTGTTCTGTTAATGCATCTGTCAATATAATTACACAACTTTTGCAATGCATTCCTTTAACATCTAATTCTATTTTTTTCATATTTTCATCCTCCGTGATCATACTAGAACCCCTTTTATTGGCTCATCAAAGAAGTCTTTCTCAACAATATGCATCATATCAAATCCGGTGTCTGTTTCTTTTGCTATTCCTACAATAAGTACATCTTTACTGAAGAAATCAGTGATTATATCTCCAGGATTTGTGAAAAGTTTTTCCTCTTGCATCATCTTTGCTTCTTTTGCACCAATAATCATAGGATAATATCTTTTTTTACCAATGACTTGTTTATAGAATAAGTTAATATTTCCATCAATAAGCTCAATTTTCGCTGGTGATGGTTCATCCCTATTATATATATAAAATAATTTAGGAGTGTTTGCATCTTTGAATTTTATTAATAATATGCCAGAATCCCCTTTTAATTTATTATACTCTTCATTATTCAAGAAATGAAAATCATCTGCAAAAGTTCCTGTTTTCGCCAGCACTCCATCAATTCTAAAATCAATACCGTAATCAGTTATGGTATCGCCAACATTTTTGAATTCATCCTCTTTCTGCATCATTGATCCTTCAACATTGCCTATGACCATTCCGCCAACTTCTGGAATAGGATTGCCCTGAGATGCTGTAAGCTTAGCCATTGCATTATTTTTTGCAAGAGCAAACATATCAATGCTCCCTTTATCAGTATATGCTGCTTTCAGTTGAACATCTTTAAGCATATTCAATACTGTCGCATCCACAGTTGCAATTTCCAAGGCATTCATTGCTTCAACATTATTTGATGCTCCTACAGCAAAATATAATATACTCCCAGCAATTAACAGCAACACCGCCATCACTATTGATGTTTTTCTTTGAACAAAATATTCCTTTCCGATCATTGTATGCCCCCTATCATATTTTTTTAAAATTCTGATTCATCCTCTAATTCTCTTTTCATTTCATGATATTCTTTTATCGATATCTCCCCTTTGGCATATCGGGATTTTAGTATTGTTTTTGGATCTTTCTCAGCCTTATGAGGTGTATGATGCATGTTTTGGCTTATTAGCCAAGCTATTAACCAGATAATTACTCCCCAGAAAGCTATCATGAGTATCCATCCAAATAGTCCCATGCCAAAGCCCATGCTCCATCCGAAATCATTATAATACATCATATTATCAGTTTTTTTAAAACATAATATTTATTTAGAGCCATGTATGCTTATAAATAGTATTTGAAGACTTACTCTACAGTCAACCTGCAGAAGTTTTATAAAGGGTAAAATGCACTCTTTTTGTTATGTCGACTATACTTATGTCCCCAGACTGGTTTTTCGGATATGATGTGCTTTTTGAATTATTTTTCTTTATAATTTCTTTAGCTATAGCTTTTTACGCATTAAAAGTATACCATGCTACAAGCCAGAAGTTGGCGCAATATTTCGGTTTTGGATTCTTGCTCGTGGCATCATCATATCTGGTGCAGTCGATATCTAATTATTTGGTATACTCTAAACTAAATGCCCAGATATGTATAATGGCCAATGTCTCTTCAGTATCGGTTGTGGATGCGATAGGCACTTATGCATATATGTTATTGATGATTTCAGGGTTTACGGTATTGTTATTTGTCAGCCTTAAAAGTGATAAAATGCGTACTTTATGGATATTATTATCCGTATCAATAATCGCCATAATGCTCAGCAAAAATCCCCTATATACATTCTATCTCTTGTCCTCTATATATCTAGCGTTCATCGCATGGAATTTTGTAGAAAACTATCTGAAAAATAAGCAAGCCATGACATTAACTGTTGCGCTAGCATTTATATTTCTATGGTTTGGGACATTCCACTTTCTAATATCAGTAGATCATGAATTATTCTATGTAATCGGACACATACTAGGATTGTGCGCGTATATCATGATTCTAATAAATTGGTATTTGGTCAGAAAATGAGCGGTAAAAGAGGTAGAATTGCGATAATGAATGATATGTTAGAAATAATCAGGAATAAAAATAATAAGGCAAAGCCCACTAATATAATGTACAAGGCAAATCTTTCGCACGAGATGCTTATAGAATACATTACAGAGCTAATGCAAAAAAAGTTTATCATAGAAACAAAGGATAAAGAAGGAAGAAGGACATACAGCCTAACAGACAAAGGATACAAATTCTTAACAGACTACAAACAAATGCAAGGATTCTTAGCATCATACGACTTAAACTAATTCCACAAATATAGAAAATTCGTTTATAAATTTTCTGCAGTCGGAATCCAGATTTGTTCTGCAAATTGGTTATAAATATCCTGCATATTTCTAATGATTGAGGTGATTAATCATGAATCAAATCGGAATATCGACAATCGGGCTGCAAATGAGGGAGCGAAGAGTTGCATACTGGGAAAAATATCATAACTTGCCCGGATGCAGGGAAATGGTTGACTATTTTGATAAAGATCTAGCAACCATTTGAGAAGGTGAAAACAATGGGTAATTGCGAAGACTGTCAAAAAACTATTCGCACAGGAGATGGAGAAATAAGTGTGGACATGTGCAAAATGCTTGGAACATGCACATGCACAATAAGAAAAATTGCAGTAAAACAACTGTGTCAAGAACCACCAGTCAAAGACTGGTGGCATGATTAGCGAACTAATCATGTTTGTTCTTGATCACGCCAAAGAAATTCCTATGAATTTCTTGGCCCAAGAAATACTGTGTATTTCTCTGGGATCAGAAATGCCGCTTTATGTAATATTACATAGATAAGCTTCGCTTATCCACTCATCGTGGATGAGTGGTATTTCTGACACATAAAAAAAATAAAAAAAATGGAAAACAAAGGTGAAAAAATGAAACAAACATATGGAATAATGGGATTAGTAGGAGTATTCCTTCTATTAATTGGAGCTGCAAGCGCATATGCATATAGCACAAATAATGTTGGAAATGGAATGATGGGAAGCAATACAAACTACAGAAGCATGATGAACACCCATAATAGAAATTATGCGGGAATGATGGGAAATATCGACAAAAAAACACGAGACCAAATGGATGAGATTCATGACCAGATAATCAAGAATCTTGACCCTGAAACAGCAAAGCAGATGGATGCAATGCATGACGCATGCATGGGAGACAATGACGATGATTAAATAGCGAGTACACGAGTTTTTTTATCTCTAAAACATATTTTTTGAATAAAAAATGAAACACAATCATTTGCTATGGATGATTTTGGCTTGTGCAATTCCATTACTTATAGTATTATTGCTACCGGTATTTGGGATAAAGAGCAATTACAGCATAATCATAGCTATGGTATCAATGATTGTTATGCATCTATTCATGATGAGAGATCATAGACATAAGCATGACGAAGCATCAGATTCAAACAATAAAAAAAGAATTAGCATTTGAGTAAACATTAGTTGGGTATTATTTTAAGAATAGCAATAAGAATTCCTCTATTTTGAACATTGTTTTTTGTATTGGAGCATATGCTACGTAGCGATTAAGGTAAGTTATAGTGCCTGTCAGTATTGCCATCCCTAATAAAATAAATAGTATTCCAGAGATTAGCGTTGTGGAATGTATTTCTATGTCTTTTTTCCATACTTTAGTTTTAATCATTTTGCCTTTTAGAATATTCCATAATTTGCTATCATCATGTCTTTTCATATATAACGATGCTAATATTAATGGTATAGATAATCCTATTGAATACATAAATAACAGTAAACCTCCTGATAAAAAATTCCCGACTGTAGATGCTAATATTAGAATACTGACGAGTATTGGACCGATACATGGTGTCCATGCAATCCCTAAAGTTGCACCTGTTAATAATCCTCCAATTATAGTTTTTGATTTATTAGCATATACATTAAATCCAGAAAACCCTATTCCAGTCAATATATAGATGCCTAAAAGTATTATTAACGCTCCTGCTATTTGTGTAAATAATGGAATATTCTGTTTTAGGAATCCCCCCAAAATTGTTGAAGTCATACCCAGCAGGCTAAAAACCAGGCTTAATCCTATAAAAAAAGATACAGACATAATGAAAATATTCTTTTTAGAAGTTTTCAACGCATAACCTATATATGCAGGCAATATTGGAAGTGTGCATGGAGAAATAAATGATATCAATCCAGCAATGAATGCTATTATCATCATTATAATCATGAGACTGTTGAATGTTTCTGTTCCATTAAGAACATTATTGAGCCAGAAATCCTTCCTTCTCGTATCATATAATTTATCCATGACTGGCTTATTTTTATTGAAATCCTTCAAGTAATTTTTTTCAAGAATTTCTTCTGAAGCTTTAATATAATAATATCCCCTGTCTAGACCGCCTATATTATTCGACAGCGTACCTAAAGTGCGTACAGCTACATCTAGATATAACGGTTCCTTAGTCAGTTCATATAATCGAATATACGCATAAACCATGATGCCATTTTCCTCAGAAGGTTTATTGAGCAATATATTTTCTCCAGGTGCATATGACTCTATATCATTGCTGTGTCTTTCAAAGAATCCAGAACTATTCCAATCGTACAAATTATCCAAAGTATAATTAGCAATCTGTTCAGCATTATATAAATAATTATTGTCATATTGTGCAGCATCTGTAAACGCGAGTAGCATATATGCATTATCTGTCAAGGATCCTGTGATGCCTTTCTCTCCGGAAGGAGTGATATAATGGTATACTCCGTCATTATTTGTAAGCATATTTATCTTATAAAAATCAAGCGTATCTTTTGCTATGTCATAATATTTTTTATCTATAGTCTTATTCCATATATAAAGAAATGTGATTATAGCTTCACTATTCCAGTCGGTATATTTTGTTCTTTCAAGCCGAGGTTTTTCTTTGGGTCGATCGATTAATGAGTAATATCTTTCTTCAGGAGAGGCATCGGTATTTGAAGCGAAACCTCCATTTGAATCGTACCATGATAGCAACATGTTAAGGGTTTTATTAGTTACTTCTTGAGCTATAGAATCATTACTTAGAGTGTAGAGACGATAATATGTTTTTAACAGTCGAGCATTGTCATAAAGCATCTTCTCATAATGTGGGGGAGTATAGTCCCTGGTTGTTCCATAACGATGAAATCCTCCTTCAACAGGATCAAAAAGATTATAATTATTTTTCAATTCAGAAATATTTGTATATTCATTATGCAGTGTATTAACAATCATCAACAAATATTTTTTATCATAAGCTTTTTCGTATGTATCTAGAAAGAAATCTGAAGTTCTTGGCTGAGGAAATTTCTGTCCTGAACCAAAGCTTCCATAAATAGGATCGTACATTTGAATGTTATACGCAATGTACGAATCTATTAATTGCTTTAATTCTCCGACCGTGAGGATATGTTCAGGGAGGGGAACATAGTTGTAAGTATGCTTTGCAGAGGTAATATTGTTTTTTACTGAATCCAAGGCTTGTTGCATGGTAGACAACATAACATTTGGAGGTCTAGGACCTGAAAATCCTGCAATTCTTTTGCCTTGAGGACTAAGAATTGTTGTCGAAGGCCACCCGCCTTCTAAATATTGTCGTGTAAGATCCTGGCGTTTATCAGCATCAACATATACTGGTATAAAATTTTTATTTATATAATTCACGACATCAGCATTAAACAAATAATCTTCACTTTCATAAACTTGACACCAATAACACCAACTCGGTGCTGTAAGCAACAGAAAAACAGGTTTATTATCATTTGCTGCTTCTTGAAATGCATTAGCATTATATTCCCTCCAATTTATTAGTGGCTTAAGCTTTTCAGCATTTTCATAAGAATATCTTTCAACAGCAAAAACAGCAGGAATCATAAGAAAAGCAAGAACTACAAAGATGAAGATCTTTGATATACTGGAGTTTATTACGGATGTGAAATATTTCATGATATTGTATGGATATTCTTTATTATCGTGTATTGTTTGAATATTGAATATGATAAAACCAGTATGCTAAACACTCCAACTATCGGCTGTATGGGTGTAAAATAGTTGAGGAGTCCTGAAATATCTGATATTGTTATTTTTATTGCTCATTGTTCCACCTCATTTAATAACTATCAACTGTAATTTTTCCTCAATATTAAACACCCAATTTATGATATTTGGAAATGATCGTGTCAACCATTCTGTGCCGTTAAGGAGGAAAAATATTCCTAGCAGTATGAATATTGCCGAGGCAATAATGTTTGTTGTATGGAGATAACATTCTTTTTTTCCGATTCTTATTATTATAAGTTTTCCATAAAGGAATCTCCACAGTTTAGGAATTTTTTCCGTTCTATCTGCAATTATGGATATGATGATTAATGGGGTGATCATTCCCATAGCATACATTAATAATAAAAATCCTCCTTGAATGACTGTTCCTGTGGCGCTAGCAATCACTAATACTCCACCCAATACTGGCCCTATACATCCAGACCATGCTAATCCAAATAATACTCCATATAAGATAGTAGCTAAAGGCGTGAATTTCTTTTGCTGTGGCAATTGATGAATAAAAGATATCCCGGATAGTATCGCTATACCAATAAGTATCAGCAGAACGCCTACAACTCTCATGAATATTAATTTGTTCTCCGTAATAAATCCGCCGATACTGCCTGCAAAGACTCCCAATGCAATGTAAACAATTGCTATCCCAAGCCCCAAATATATCGTATGCCGTGTTAATGATCTAAAATCATTTTTCATACACATCGACAAATAAACAGGAAGTATAGGCAATGTGCATGGTGCAAGAAATGTCACTATCCCTGCTACATATGATATGATGGATAAAAAAAGTATATTCATCGTATTCACTTAGATAATTCTGCATCAATAAGTTGCTTAAATGCTGCAAATGGCTGTGCACCTATAAGTGCTTTCCCATTTATAAAAAATGCTGGTGTTCCGCTTACACCTAATGATATGCCGTCTTTCTGGTCTTTTTGAACTTCTGACTGGTATTTTCCAGTGTCAAGACAAGAATCGAACTTAGTTGTATCAAGCCCGATTTGCTTAGCCCACAATTTTAGATTCTCAATGGATAAGCTTTGTTGGTTCTGGAATATTTTATCATGATATTCCCAGAATTTCCCTTGTTCATTAGCACATTCTGCAGCTTCTGCAGTTTTTTCTGCCTGGGCATGGAAACTTAATGGAAAGTCCCTATATACAAATCTTACTTTTCCAGTATCTATATATTCTGATTTAATTTGGAGAAATGTTTGGGAATAGAATCTTTCACAGAATGGACATTGGAAATCACTAAATTCAACTATGGTAACAGTGGCATCTTTAGAGCCTATCGACGGGTCTCCATCGTCATTAACATTAACTTTTTGATTGCCTTGATCATTTGCTGGAATGGTCTTTGCTAAAGGATTGTTTTGTTGTATGTCTTTGTTATCTGATGGCTGAAGATTATTTTTAGTAAGCTTGGATAGCAAGTATATATTAACACTGAAACATGCTATTAGCAAAATCCCTAAAATCATACTTACAAAAAACCATGGGTTTTTTCCCAGACTAATTTTTCTATGTTCAATGTGTCTATCAACTTTCCTATGTTCGCTATGTTCATCATTTTCATGCATGTAAATCACCTTTAATTGCTATGTTACATAAGATGAAACCATATATAAATGCTTCCTGAAACCAAAATTCATAAACAATATAAATAAAAATATTGTTTCACTATAATGAAACCGACAAAACAAGGTGTTAACAGAAATTTGATGATATCGATAATAATATTTTCTTCCTTTATATTCTTAATACTTATTCTAATATTCACTTATCATCTCAGTACAGAAGAGTCAGTAATGTCCCCTATACTGAGCCCTTTCATAAAATATCACGTATATTTCATGATAATCGTAAGCTCTTTTGGTATTGCTGTAGGTGCAAGCGTATTTTATTTTATGTCAAAAAAGCTTGAAGATAAGGAGACAGATGCAAAAAAGAATACTGAAATACTGCTAAAATTCCTAAATAAAGACGAAAGAGAAATAATAAAAAAGATAGTTGAAAGCAATGGGAAAATATTGCAATCACAATTGTCTCGTACAACCAGCTTAAATAAGGTGAAGGTACATAGAATATTATCAAAACTTAAAGAAAAGGAATTAATAAAAATACAAAATCATGGCAAAACTAATATTATACTCATGCCTGATGAAATATATTCTTCGTTGGTTTAAAATATTATTCGATAGCTTCATCTAAGTATAGCAGCACTGGTATTCCCTTGTTTTCTTTTTCTATTGTTTTTATTCTCTCCTCTTGTTTCATATATAGATATAGGGAGGTGCCATGCTAAAAATTATATTTTCAATTCTAATTCCAACCCAACATGATCAGAAAACAATTCATTGGCCGGGCTTATGTATTTTAGCTTGAAATGTTTGCTCATGAAAATATGATCATAAGCTTTCTTGGGATTCCATGATGGATATGTTTTGTATTTGTTGATGTCAGTCAAGAAATTCAATGGCATTAACTCATCTATAGATTCTGTATTGAAGTCTCCTGACAGGATTATTGGATATTTTTCCTTTTGAAGATGATTTGCAATGAAATCAATCTGTTTTTTTCTGTCTGATCTGCTCAATGATAAATGCGTTATAAATGCCTTTATTGTTTTATTTTTTATTTTTAGATTCATTCCTGAAAGAAATCTTGCCTGGCCATTCCCGGGCAATTTGATATGCTCTGAGGATATTATCTTGAATTTAGATAAAATGCCGTTACCCTGGTCGATATACCTACCAAATTTGTATGTCGGGAAAAATATTTTATTATTTATATTTGATGACTCTGAGATTCTTTCTAGCTGCTGCTTGAATATTGTCCTTGTTGATTCACCGTCCAATTCTGTGAAAAAGGCAATATCAATATTTTGTTTAATGAGATATTTTGATAACAGATCAATTGCCTTCAATGAATGTTCATAAAAGATGCTTGGAAACATCCTGAATGGAATAAGAAAATAATCATAATTATTTTTGCAAAAAGCTCCTTGCTGAAAATTCAATAATAATAGTCTTATTTCCATCTTAGTTCTGCTAATATTGGCAGGTGATCAGACACTTTTAATTCATCAATAACATAATATTTTAGTACACCGAAATCCTTGCTATAATAGATATAATCGATCCTTCTTTTTGGCTTCCAGCTTGGAAATGTCTTTGGTGTTTCCAGCCTGATTAATCCTGTATCATTAAGAGCCTGAAGCTCTTTTTCATTGCTGGTGTTAAGATCTCCAGTCAGTATTATTGGCCCGTTGATTTTTTTTATGATTTCAGTAATCTGCTCTAATTCTCTTTTTCTGCTGAATTTTCCTAATGCTAGTTGTGTTGTTAGGATAGTGACTATTTTGTTATTTACACTTATTTTACTCAGGCTTAATGCTCTATGTTCTCCATGTCTTACTAGCTGAAAATTTTGTGTGTCAGTTATATCATATTTTGTTAGTATTCCATTGCCTTGATTAACAAGATTGAGTATTTTTCTTACAGGAAAAAAGTGAAATTTCTTCAAAACTGTTTTGTTGGCTAGTTTCTTAAGATTATTTCCATGAAGTGTCCTGAAGCTTCCTCCATCGATCTCTACAAAAGTGCAGATATCAACATCTTCTTTGTTTATTACTCTTGCGATATTGCTTATGGCATTTACGTTATGCGGGATAACATACTTCCATGCTGATGTCAAATACTGCCAATAGCCTCTTGTTATTGAAGCGCAGTATTCAATATTCAATGTAAGAATTCTTATTGTGTCTCTTTTCTCTGGCATTCTTGAAACGAAGAATTATGATTAATAAAGTTTGTGATTAATATTTTTAGGTATTGGAAGAGTAATTACTAAAAATCTGCTCCAATAATCTTCTTGTACTTTTCTAAGAACGATTGTTCATCTCCAAAACCGAACTGCATAAAATCGTGTTTTAAACTATTTGGACCTACTCCTTTTACATCGAAATCCTTGCCTTTTTCATTTCTAATATGATAATAAGTTCTTACTGGAGATACTGGATCTCCTGCACACAGTCCATCTTGGAAGGTATCTTCTCCATCTTCGAATTTGACAAACAATGTTCCATACTCCTTCCAGTCATGAGCAATTAATTGGCCTAATTGACTAAATCTAGAATGATCTCTATTTACTACTAATACTGCAATGTTTTTGGCATGTGATGTAGGATTCCACGTCATAATATTACCCCCTGTTGACAGGAATGATGCCTCCTATATAAATTTTCCGTTCACTATTTATTTAACAAGTTTTATGAGCACCATAAGTAATATTGCCTTACGAATCATTTAAAGAATCAGAATTATTCATCAATCATCTCGATCTCTATATTAAGGCCTTCTGGAATCGGGACTTTCATCACAAGCCTTAACGCCCTTTCATCAATGCCCAGGTCGATCAATCTTTTATGGACTCGCATCTCAAACCTGTCCCAGGTTGCCGTACCGTTACCGCATGGACCTTTTCTTGTTGTTAAACGTAATTTTTTTGTAGGCAAGGGAATAGGGCCTTTCATCACTACTCCTGTTTTTTCAGCTACATCCATTATGTATGCACATGTTTGATTAATCTTGTTTATGTCAGTGCTTGCTAATTTTATCCTTGCCTTCTGCATGATTTACTCCAATGATGAATTGTTAGTTCATCATGTTTGAAAATTAAAAAAATAAAATATTATTTCTTAACAACATCAATGCACATTCCTGCTGCAACTGTTGCTCCTGAATCCCTGATAGCAAATCTTGAAAGTTGTGGGATTGTTTTCTGTGTCTCAATCACTAATGGATGCACTGGCTTTAACTTGACAATTGCTGCATCTCCATTCTTTATGAAATCAGGATGCTCTTGCAATACTTCACCAGTCATTGGATTTAGTTTCTTGACAATTTCTGTAACCTGGCATGCAACCTGTGCTGTATGGATATGGAATACAGGTGTATAGCCTACTGTTATTACAGATGGATGATTCAATACAACAATCTGTGCAGTAAATTCTGTTGCAATAGTTGGAATACTGTCTTCATGTCCAAGTACATCTCCTCTAGCAACATCCTTTTTTCCAAATCCTCTAACACTTAATCCTACATTGTCTCCAGGAACTGCTTCTTTTAATTGCTCATGATGCATCTCAATGCTCTTTACCTCTCCTGGAATTCCTTTACCTTCTCTTCCTGGAACTGCAATCACTTTATCATTTACTTTCAATACTCCTGTTTCTACTCTTCCAACAGGAACAACCCCTATACCTGTGATGTTATAAACATCTTGGATTGGAAGCCTTAATGGCAATTCAGTAGGTTTTTGCGGAACTTTTAAGTTATTGATTGCTTCAAGCAGTGTTGGTCCAGTAAACCATGATAGTTTATCTGATTTCTTGACAACATTATCTCCTAGCAATGATGCTAATGGAAGGAATTGAACATCTTCAACTTTCCATCCAGATGCCTTAAGCAATGCTGTAATTACTTTCTTTATACCTTCAAATCTTTCTTGAGAATAACCCTGCATGTCCATCTTGTTTACAGCAACAATCAATTGCTGTACACCAAGAATTTTTGTTAAACGGCAATGCTCAACTGTCTGTGGTGGAAGTTCTGTTATTGTTTCTGTTCCTTTAATCTCATTTGCTCCGCATACAAGAACAGCTGCATCTGCCTGTGATGCTCCTGTGATCATGTTCTTTACAAAATCCTTGTGCCCAGGTGCGTCGATTATTGTGAAATAATACTTATCAGTCTCAAATCTCTTGTGAGAAAGATCAATTGTTACGCCTCTCTCCTGCTCTTCTTTTAAGTTATCCATAATGAATGCAAACTCAAATCCACCTTTGCCAAGCTCTTGTGCTTTATCTTTAAGTTTTCTCATTGCCTGTTCATCAACATTTCCTGAATCATACAATAGTCTTCCTACTGTTGTTGATTTTCCATGATCTACATGTCCTACAAATACAAGATTTATGTGCTCTTTCTCTTTTGCCATTTTATGACCTCCAAATTTTAAACATAAATTCCAATAATAAATTGAAATCTATTTCACTGAACGTACTAAACTCATTAACCCCCAAATGGGTATTTTTAGAGGAAATATAGGCTATTTATAAATATTATGTTTTAGCATTCGGTGGCATATTAACTTTCAGAAGGCTAAAACCTGTTAATTATTGAAGAATGATAAATTAGGATATATAGCAAAATGTCGCCAAATTTCTTTATAGTATTTATGACCGGCAAGTCAATACAAAAACAAACTTTATAAATAATAGCTTATTCTCATGCAAAATGGAACAAACAAATATAATCCCTATTATAGAGTATTTGAAGACAAATCCTAGAGAAATAGAATATAATAATGAGAAATTACGAGAAGCATTAAAAGATGTGATTTTTTGTGATGATGCATTTGCAACAGATCTTCAAAAAGACTATGAAAACAACGAAAATGCATTCAAAAATATTGTCTATAAAGATAATTTTATTTTGAAAATATCTTTGGGAAAGATATTGAGATTTTCTAATATCGGTAATTATCAGCCATCATTTATGGATAAACATAGACATAAAAGAGAATTCCATAAGGGCAGATTACCGTATGGATTAATACTAGACGATTTGATACAAGATCCAACAATAGTACAATCTATGGCAGATTCTCCTTCAAAATATTCTCTATTGGGAAAGATTGAAGTTATCGAGATAGATACTTCAAATCCTGAGAAATCTTACCTTTACATCTCAAAAAAACCTGTATTAACAATCTGTGGGGCTGATGATAATTATATAAGAAAATGGGAAGATAAACATACTTATCATTTTAGGGATAAAGATAATATATTCAGTAAAAAGAAATTAGTAATTGAGACCAATTAAAGATCATAAAATTTCTTCAGCCAGAAACTATCCCAGTATTCTTTCCTATGTTGTGATTCAAGGTCCTTCTGGAATGTATAAAGACTATCAATAACTTTTGGATCAGTCTCTGTTTTAAGTTCTAACTTAACATTATCGATCTTGGCTTCAAGAGACTTCATGTCTTTTCTTTGAAAAGAACATGTGAGTCCAATAAAATATACTATTACGACAGGAAACAATCCGTATTTTATTACAGGATGCTTAATGATTGTCTTTAGATTCATTCTGAGGCTTCTTCTTCTGTTCCTTTAAGGCCTTTCCTGTTCCTGATCTGGGTTATGATCTTCATCTGCAGTTCTTCAGGAAGTTTCTCAAATGTCTGGTCAAGAACAAAGAAGTTTCCTCTTCCTTCTGTTGCAGATCTCAAGTCTGAGCTTAATCCAAACATCTCTCCAACAGGAAGCTTTCCCTTAACCATGATCTGAGCTCCTTCTTGTTGCATATCCAATAATTGTCCTCTTTTGCTGCTGATTAGTTTTGAGATCTCTCCCATGAATTCAACAGGCGCATCAAATTGCAGGACTTGAACAGGTTCAAATATCAATGGATTAGCAGTCATCATAGCTCCTCTGATACCTTCTCTTACTGCAGGGTATACTTGAGCTGGACCTCTATGGATTGCATCTTCATGAAGCTTAACATCATCTAAGATCACTTTAACTCCAATGCATGGTTCCTTTGATAATGGGCCTTTCATCATGACATCTTCAAACATGTCAGAGACCATTTCAATAACTTCACCAATATGAACAATTCCTCTTGTACCATCAATAAGCATGTTTCCATTATATACATCTCTCACTTTTCTAGATTCCTTGCTGTCCATTCCAGCTTCTTCTAATGATTGCCATAATTCCTGAGAATTCTTTTTAACTCTACCACTAGAAATGCTTCCAGACTTTATTGCTGCTTTTAATTCATCTGACAAAGGTTCAACCTTAAAATAGAACTTGTTATGCTTATTAGGGCTTTTTCCCTCATAATCTTCAGGACTATTTCTTGTTATAGTCTCTCTATATACAACAATCGGCGGGCTTGATACTATTTCGACACCTTTTTCTGATTTGATCCTATTCTCAATAATCTCAAGATGTAATTCACCCATTCCAGACATTAAATGCTCACCAGTCTCTTGATTGATTTCAATCACAATACTAGGATCTTCTTTTGAAATCTGAATCAAGACTTCAACAAGTTTAGGAAGATCAGAAGGTCTTTTAGCTTCAATAGCCTTTGTCATGACAGGTTCAAAGATATGAGTAATCTGTTCAAAAGGTTCAATCTCTCCAATACTTACAGTCTCTCCAGGATATGCTCCTTTTAGACCACCTGCGCCAATAATATTGCCTGCAGGAATATTATCTACAATCTCCCTTTTTGGACCATTATATACATATAGTTGCTGGACTCTGACATCCATCTTAGCTCTATTAAGCCTCATCATGTCTCCTCTATGCAATGTTCCTCCAAAGACTCTTCCAGCTGCAATCTCTCCAGCCTGAGGATCAATAACAATTTTAGTGATAACAAAAACACCCGGCCCTTTCGGATCAGCCTTAAGAAGTGCCTGGCCTAATGGACTTTGCAAGTCTCCATGCCAAATTTTAGGAATCCTATATTCCTGAGCTCTGATTGGACTTGGATGATGCTTAATTACTGCATCTAAGATAACTTCATGCAATGGAGCTTTATGTTTAAGCTCTTTCCATGCATCATTCTCATAAGCATCAATAATATCCTTAAAACTTATTTCTTTTTTCTTCATGTACGGAACTGATAATGCCCAATTATGAAATGCAGATCCAAAACATACACTTCCATCAAGAACATTAACCTGCCATTTAGGACCCATATCTGGACTAATATCAATGATCAATCTATTAACATGATTAATAATCTTCATGAATCTCTCCTGCATAGCTTCAGGAGTCAGTTTTACTTCTTTGATCAATCTATCAACTTTGTTAATGAAAAGAATAGGTTTAACTCTTTCTCTTAAAGCTTGTTTCAATACAGTCTCTGTCTGAGGCATAATACCTTCAACAGCGCAACATAAAGTAATAGCTCCATCAACAGCCCTCATAGCTCTAGTAACATCACCACCAAAATCAACATGTCCAGGAGTGTCAATAAGATTAATAAGAAATTCTTGACCATCAACCTCATGAACCATAGATACATTAGCAGCATCAATAGTGATGCCTCTAGTCATTTCATCTTCATGAAAATCAAGAACACAAGCTTTTCCTGCAAGCTCTTCAGACATCATGCCAGCACCCCATAATAGATTATCAGAAAAAGTAGTTTTTCCATGATCAATATGCGCACATGTAGCGATATTCCTTATATTGTTAGGCCTATTCATTATTCTCATGACCTTATCTACCATCTTTTCTCCCATAATTTTTTTGGGAAAAAAATTAAGTAAAAAAAGGATTTTGCTGAAGCAAAATCATTCACTTAATCTCTTTCACAACCTCCATATTTTGTGTTAATAATGATTTAGTATAGTGTAATATTTTTATTCTTCAATCGATTAAAATACATGGACTTCATGGACTGTCTTGTATGTATGAAGCTCTTCTGGCTTGAACCATAAAGCGATTTCGTATTTAGCTTCCTCTGGTTTGCCAGATGCATGAATAAGATTCCTTATAGACTTTTCTTTATCATCAGCATACTTATATGAATGTTGAGCAAAATCTCCTCTTATTGTTCCAGGCATAGCTGATTTAGGCTCTGTCGGACCAACCATTTTCCTAACAAGCTCAACAGCATCAATGCCCTCAAGAACAAGTGCAACAACAGGTCCTTGTGTTAAGTAACTCACAACATCCTTGAAAACTCTTGGACCTTTTCTTTCTTCAACATCAAAATAATGCTTTTTAGCAAAAGCTTCATCAATCCATTGCATCTTCATGCCAACAATCTTTAATCCAACATCCTCAAATCTCTGCATGATCTTTCCAATAATCTGTCTTTGGACTCCATCAGCCTTGATTAAGACAAGGGTTCTTTCAATTTTTGATGGCGGCATATTTTCATTAATATCAGGATTTTTCTTAATCATTTCAATCACTTCCCTTCTGCACTCCATTTGTGCTCTCTTGGAATCCTATTAAGTTTCAATAGGTTCTTTTCACACTTGCTTGAGCAAAAATAAAGTACTTGGCCAGAAACCTTAACATACATTGTTCCAGTTCCTTTTGGAATTTCTTTGTTACAAAATGAGCATTTCATAAAATTTTTTGCGAAAAAATTTAGTAAACGCAAAGAACTTACGTTCTTGCGCACAAAAAACTTTTGTTTTTCTGTGAGCGTGCGACATTTTGCTTTGCAAAACTCCCACTAACTGTTTTTTCGCAAACCTCCTTGTTGTAAATTTATTACTGATTGCCTCTACCCATCTTATTCAATGGCCGAGCTTCAATCTCTGTCTCTCTTAGCATTAAAGTATCTCCTACTTGAACAGGGCCTCTTACATTTCTTCTCATTGTCTTGTTCTTGTCCCTTCCATCAAGGATCTTTACCCTAACTTGAGTTGCTTCTCCTCTTGTTCCTGTCCTGCCTATGACTTCTTCTACTGTTGCAGGAACTGCATAAGTGAAATTCACACTGCCTTTGATTTCTGTGGCTTGAACATTCTCAAGTCCTTTCATTGGCTTTTGTTGTGGCTTAGAGCTTCCCATTATTTCACTCCTTTAACATTGACTTTGCATCACCAGCATCGAGAATAACAACAGCTGCTGTTGGTTTTGTCAATCCTGCAGCTGCTCCTAATTCCTCTTTGTTTGGGACTTCAATGCATAATATTCCTTTTTCTTTTGCTAATAATGGCAAGTGCATAACTATCTCCTTTGGATTAACATCTCCTGCATATACTACTGCTAGAGCTGTTCCTCTTTCTAAGAATTTAGTAACTTCATTAGTGCCTTTTTTTATTTTACCTGATTTTCTTGCTATCTCAACAAGTTCATATCCTTTATGGTCTGTCATTTTTTCCTCCAGGTATTAAGAAATAATACCTCATTCAGCCGAAGCTTCATTAATCACTGGTATTTTCTAGGAATAATAAAGTGTTTATAAATATTGTTGTTATGGAAAATTAGTCTTTGATTGCTGAGTGATTGATTATATTTTCTATTTCTTGGCTTGAACTACAGTTTAAAAAATATCGTTCTCAATTTAAGCTTAGAATTATTATTTTTTTCTTCTAATTATATCTTGTATTACTTTTTCATTGTTTATATGTCCACAGTCACATATTACTGGAAAGCTAGTAGAAAATAACACACTTTTGCATTGCTCACAGTTAAATCCGAAGACTTGCTCTGGAAAAGAAAGATCAAACTCCTCTAATGGAAATTCCTGAAAGTTTATTTCTTTGTGCTTTGGCTTCTGAAGGTCTTTAATCACTTCTATTATTCCTTCGGATAGGCACTGAAGACAAATGTTTAGTTCTCCTTTAGCATATGTACAGTTAAAGACTGCGGTTTCATTACTATCGCAACCGCACATATTGCATATTCGCAACGGATTTAAGGACTCCATATCTGTATACTAAAGAATATACTAATATATAAATGTTTTGTTATAATGGGAGAGAGACGAATTTCATTTAATGATTATAAAACAGAAAACAATATATATACTAGGAAAAAGTAGATAGCATGATCATAATATCAGTAATAGTTGCATTAGTTGCATTGGTCATTGGATCAATAACTGATTTCAAGAAAAGAGAAGTCCATGATTATGTCTCTTATGGATTGACATTCATTGCAGTTGCAATAAGCATTATCTACACAATAATTATTTGGGATTACACACCATTGGTACAGACAATAATGGGATTATTGATTGGACTAGGTATTGCATATGCAATGTTCTATCTAGGGCAATGGGGAGGAGGAGACAGCAAGCTGATTATTGGCTTAGGTGCTGTCCTAGGATTTAATGTTTTTCCAGTATTTGGAGACAGTAATTTTCTGTTTCCACTGCTTATTATAAACATTATTCTCGCAGGAGCTATATATGGATTGATATTCAGTGTATATCTGGCCATTAAACATAGACATGAATTTATCAAGAATTTGAGAAAATGGCTGGATAAAAAGCAAATAATGAATGCAAGAAGAATCTTGTTAGGATTTGTAATAATTTCAGTAATCCTAATAATGTTTTTTATACCGCAGGAATTTAAGCTGCTATTGCTAAGCATTGCGGCATTGTTGTTTCTAGTTTTTTATGTTTGGATTTTTGTGAAAATAATCGAAGAAAGCTGTATGATAAAACTAGTTGATATAGAAAAATTAACAGAAGGAGACTGGATATTCAAGGATGTGTTTGTTTCAGGAAAATACATAACAGGGCCAAAGGATCTTGGAATATCAAAACATCAAATCAATGTTCTTAAAAAATTCAGGAGTCAGGGAAAAATCAAAAAAATTATGATTAAAGAGGGTATTCCGTTTATTCCAGCATTCTTTATAGCTTTCATATTAACAATAATGATGTATTATATGAAGATTCCTAGCTTATTATTCTAAATAGGAATATATTGAGAATTTTATGTGTTATTATAAATAGTTATGGGATTCTTTCCAATGACTTCAGCCAATAATTATTTTTCTTTTCAGAATTCTTTTCCTCTGCAGCATTTGAATCATCCTGCCTAATCTCTTGTGAGGCAACCACTTCTGCTGGAGATGTTGTTTTATTCTGAGTATTTGAATCCTCAAGAGTTATACCTTCGCTAATCATTCTCTGCATACTATCCAATGAGTCATTAGTTGCCTGTTTCATGTCCCAGTCAAGCTTTAACCCATCATCTGTTCTTCTTGGGATTACGTGGACTGAGAAATGATTTATTGTCTGTCCTGCAGGAACACCATTCTGGATTATAATATTTGTCCCATGAACTTTTAAGACTTCAAAAAGTATCATTGACATCTTATTAGCAGCAATAGCCATGGATTTCAGAATATTTGAAGGAACCTGATCCATTATTGTTAAATGCTCTTTAGGGAATATTTGTAGATGTCCTGAAGTTGAGGTATTTGCAGCAAGGCTTATTATTAGTTCATTATTCTCATAAATAATATGATCCTTCAATATTCCATCACACACATCACATGCCATTATCCACCGAATAATTTTGCAATATCATCAAGATTGACATTCTTGGAATCCTTCTTTGGTTTATCATCTTGTTTTGCATCATGTTTGATAGGCTTTTTTTCTTTATCGTGCTCTTTCTGATTATCATAATCTTTTTCCTTCTTATGCTCTTTTTTGCTATCTGCAATATCCTTTTTTGCAGTTTCTTCATGCTCTTCAATATGATGTATTTTTTTTTTATGTTTTATATCAGTATGCTTATTGAAGACCTGCTCAAAATACGGCTTTAATGTTTTTTTCAATTTATCAGCCTGTTCAGCATTCATCTCATATTTTGGCAATTCCAGTAATCCATCATTCTCTTTTCTTGGAAAAACATGAATCAATACATGAGGGGCTTTTTGGCCAGCAGCCATGCCATTTGCAATGAATATTGAGGTTCCTTGGCATTGCAGGGTTTTCAGTAATGTGTTTGACATTAATTTCACAGTATCAAACATATGAGCTAAAAGATCATCAGGGATATGCGGCAAAATCATGTAATGCTCTTTTGGCATGATCAGAATATGCCCTTCAGATGCAGGATTAATGTCAAGTATGCATATTGCCTTATCATCCTCATGCAATACTTTAGAAGGGATCTGTTTAGTTGCAATCTTGCAGAAAATACAGTTCTGCTTCTGGAGCTCTGCAATCTCCTCTGCAGACATATTGCTTGTGTCAATCTCATCAGGCATGATAATACTTCAATAAGCCGATATATAAATTTTGCTGTCCGCACATGATAGATCTTTTTCAATCGCTGATATTGAATAAAATACTGGTGCAGGAGTATTTCTGCATTATCTCTATATAAGATAATATATGTATGCCATATAGCATATTACTAACAGAATTCCCTGCCATCTTTTCAGGATGTGTTTCTCTCCAATGAAAAGTGCTATAAACAATAATGCTGTTGCTAACATTGCAACAATAACGCTGAAGGCCAACGATTCATTGATTGTGATTGTGTGCAATAATGATCCTATACCTAGTATGAATAGCATATTTATTATATTTGATCCAATAATGTTTCCTACAATAAGATCTGTTTCTTTTTTCAAAGCCGCCTTAACGCTAACAAATAGTTCTGGAAGTGAAGTTCCGGCTGCTATGATAGTGGCTGATATGAAGAATTGTGTTATGCCAATATTCTTTGCTATTATGACTGCAGTATCAACAGTCATTCTTCCTCCAATATATAATGCAATAGTTCCAATGATCAATGCGCCTATAAGCATGTACATTTTATGGAATTTAGGATCTGCCAGCTTGATTTCTTCCTTAGTTTCTGTACTTTCAAGCCTTTTTTTGACAATTATGTCTGACGTGTAATAAATGAATACCCCGAACAATGCTATAAGAATAATCCCGTCAAAAAATGATAATTTATTACTCATTCCTAATAATGGTTTGTTGATTATTATTAATAATACTGTTAGCGTGAAGAAACTGAAAGGAATTTCCTTCCATATAGTTGTGTGGCGGAAGATCAAAGGATAGATCATTGCACCAATTCCTAATATCAAAAGTATATTTGCAATACTGCTTCCGACAAGATTTCCTAATATAATGTCGGAATTTCCTGATATAGAGCCTGCTATGGTGACAAAGAGTTCAGGAAGTGATGTTCCTAATGCTACGATTGTCAGTCCAACGATTAATTTATGTATGTTGAATTTTTTCGCAAGTGATGCGGCGCCCTCTAATAGCCAATCCGCACCTTGTATCAATAGGATTAATCCTGCAACCAAATAGAGATATTCTTGCATGTCATATTTATAGGACTATTGTTTATTAATTTTACTTATATAAAATATATTTTTGATAATTTTATACATAATTTTCTTTAGATAATTTTTTATCAAAATATTTATAAATGACAAATCTGGATATGGATTAGAGAGGTGATCTGGTGTTTTTTGATGAGAGTATAAAGGATGTATATTTAAGGCTGAATTCTAGTGAAAAAGGCTTGACATCAGTTGAAGCTCAGGACAGATTATCAAAGCAAGGATTGAATGAGATTGATTCTGGGAAAAAAATAAGCATATTCAAATTGTTCATTAATCAATTCAAGAATTTCTTAGTTATATTATTGATATTTGCCGCATTATTGAGTTTGGTTACAAAGGATATTCCTGAGTTTTTCGGAATTATCAGTATTGTATTATTAAGTGTTATTCTAGGATTTGTGCAGGAGTATAGGGCAGAAAAAGCCATGGAAGCCCTGAAAAAAATATCTGCCCCTTTTGCAAAAGTGATAAGAGATGATATGGAGCAGAATATTCCTTCAAAAAAGATTGTTTTAGGTGACATTATCATATTGGATGAAGGAGATATAATCCCTGCAGATCTGAGAATAATAGAATCACAAAGCATTCAGATAGATGAAAGCTCGCTAACAGGAGAAAGTATGCCTGTAAAAAAGACAACTGCTGAATTAAAAGGTGTTCTATCAATAACTGAACAGGAAAACATGGCTTTTATGGGAACAATAGTAACATATGGAAAAGGCATCGGAATTGTTGTTAATACAGGAATGAAAACTGAATTCGGAAAAATAGCTCATTCTATACAAAGTATAGAGGAACAACAAACTCCATTGCAAATCAAATTTGAAAAAATGGCAAAGCAATTAAGCATTGCGGTATTTGGATTAGTATTCCTTGTTTTTATCTTAGGATATTTCAGCCTGAAGATGGATATTGCGGTTTTGTTCTTATTCTCATTAAGCCTGGCTGTTGCTGCTGTTCCAAGCAGCTTGCCTGCAATTGTCACAATAAGCCTTGGATTAGGAGCAAAAAGATTGGCATCAAAGAACATGATAATCAAGAAATTGCCTGCAGCAGAAAGCCTTGGATCAGTTACAGTAATATGCTCAGATAAAACTGGCACAATAACAAAAAACCAGATGACAGTAACCAAATTATATGTTAACAATAAGATTATTGATGTTACAGGTTCTGGATATGATCCTGAAGGCCAATTTCTTTTCAATACAAAACCTGTTGATAACAAAGTTCTTGAGCCTCTTCTTAGAGCAAGCTATTTATGCAATAATTCTAAACTTGTCTTTAACAAATCCTGGACTATTATCGGAGACAGCACAGAAGGAGCATTGATTGTCGCTGCAAAGAAATCCGTTAAGGATGAATCATATTTTGAGGAGAATTTTGTCAAGAAAAGTGAACTGCCATTTGATTCAGACAGAAAAATGATGTCAATTATTTATGAGAATCTCCTTAACAAAAAAACTGAGGCTTATGTTAAAGGAGCTCCTGATATAATACTGAAAAATTGTTCATATATCTTGATTGATAAAAAAATAATAAGATTAACAAATAAGGATAAAGAAAAGATATTGAAACAGAATAATGATTTTGCAGAATCTTCATTGAGAGTTTTAGGAGTTGCATACAAAGACGTTACAAAAATAAGAAAAACCGAGACCTCAACAATCGAAAAAGATCTTGTATTTATCGGATTAACTGGAATGATTGATCCTCCAAGAGAGAATGTTGATCTGGCAATAAAACAATGTGAAGATGCAGGAATTAAGGTAATGATGATTACAGGAGATCATCCTATAACTGCAAAAGCTGTTGCTAAACAGATTGGATTGCTTAAAGACGGGGATCTAGTAATTACTGGAGCTGAGCTTGATCAAATGTCAGATGCAGTTCTTGAACAGGAGATTGACAATATTAGAATAATTGCTAGGGCATTGCCTATTCAAAAAACAAGGATTGTTGATGCATTGCAGAAAAAAGGCAATGTTGTTGCAATGACAGGGGATGGTGTGAATGATGCTCCTGCATTAAAGAAAGCAGATATTGGGATTGCTATGGGAATTATTGGAACAGATGTTAGCAAAGAGGTTGCAAAGTCAATACTTGCAGATGATCATTTCAACACTATTGTAAATGCGATTGCAGAAGGAAGGAATATTTATGATAAAATTATTAAGTCAACAAAATATCTTTTGGCATGCAATGCAGGTGAAATTTTATCAGTTTTCCTTGCAATATTAATGAGATTCCCTTTACCTATGGTACCGTTGCAATTATTGCTTATGAATCTTCTTACAGATGGGTTGCCTGCTCTTGGCTTGGGATCAGAGAATGCAGAGGATGATGTGATGAAAAGGCCTCCAAGAGACCCTAAAGAGAATCCTATAACAAAAGAGATGTTAATGCTGATAATATTTTTTGGTATTGCAATGGGCTTAGGGACATTGTTTGTTTTTATCAAATATTTGCCTCTTGGCGAGAGTTATGCACAAACAATGGCATTCACCACATTAGTGATGTTTGAGATGTTTGCTGTGATGTCGGCAAGAAGCTTTGCATCTTTCAAAAAACTTAATCCATTCAGCAATACTTGGCTTACATTAGGAATTATTAGTTCAATATTGATTCAAATAGCCGTGATTTATATTACTCCATTGCAGACAGTTTTTGGAACAGTTCCAATAACATTAGTTGATTGGATAATCATTTTATCAGTTTCAAGTCTTGGATTTATAATGATGGAAATAAGCAAGCTTTTGATTAAGCCGCATTTTTTAGCAAAATTTAAAAAGCGCTCAGTCCAGGTTAATTAAAGATAAAAGAAAGAGATGATATATAATGAGTTATGGATTTCCCAGGCCAATATTGTTCAAGATCGAGAAGATAGTAGGATTCTTGTTATTCATCATAGGATTATTTGCAGTTCTTAAACTGTTCGGAGTTCTTAATGAGAATCTTCTTGTGCCAAATCAATACATGGCTTGGTTCACAGCAATTGTCTGCGTGATCTTCGGCTTTATCCTAATGAGCCATAAACAGCACGGGATATATTAATTTGATTGCGTATAGTTCTGTACAATACATTTTTAAAACTATTACGATTCTTAGTATTATGGATAAATCTGCTGAGGAAGTATGTGATGAATGTGATGTTCCTGAAAATGAATATGATCCGCATAGTCTAGAGAAGATCTCGAGAAACATTGACATTAAGAAGAGATTTGAGGATCATTATAGATTATTGTTAGGAGAGGATTATGATAAGTTTATGAATTATTCTTTATCATACATAAGAAAATGCATCAGAGTAAACACTTTAAAGGCATCTGTTGATGATATAAAGAAAAGGCTTGATGAGAGATGGAATCTTCATGAAATACCTTGGTGTAGACAAGGATTCTGGATTGATTTCAAGGATGGAAAAAGATTTGATCTAGGAAATCTTATTGAGCATCATCTAGGATATATTTATATCCAGGAATCAGCATCAATGATACCTCCTGTAGTTCTTGATCCTAATCCTGGAGAAAGGGTTCTTGATCTTTGTGCAGCCCCGGGATCAAAGACAAGCCAGATTGCAATGTATATGCAAAATAAGGGAATTATTGTTGCTAATGATGTTTCTGGAATGAGATTAAAAGCATTAGGGATGAATCTGCAAAGATGTGGTGTAAGAAATTCAATAATAACAATGATGCAGGAGAATAAATTCTTATGGATAAAAAAACAGAATCCTAATATTGAATTTGATAAGATACTTGTTGATGCACCCTGTTCAGGAACAGGAACAATAAGAAAATCATTGAGGACAATCAAAGAATGGAATCCGTTGTCCATAACAAAACTTAGCAAGATACAAAGAAACCTTATTGATGCAGGATTTCAATTATTAAAATCAGGAGGAACAATTGTTTACAGTACATGCACTATTGAGCCTGAAGAGAATGAGGCTGTTGTTTCTTATTTGATTGATAAATATGAAGATGCAGAATTGCTTGAAATAGATTCTGAATCACTTGGAATAAAAAGAACTCCATCAATAATAAAGTTTCAGGATCTTCACATAAATCCTGTAGTAAAGGAATGCCTAAGATTACATCCATATGATAATAATACAGAAGGCTTCTTTATTGCTAAGATAAGGAAAAAATGAGAACCTAAAGGGATTATTCATTATCTTCAATTAACCACTTCCAAACAGGTTTAATTATTATTTTTCTTCCTTTTATCCTCTCTTCATCCTCTTCATTGAGCGTTAATATCAGGCCTTGCTTTAGCTTATATTTCTTTAAGGCATCCATTAGTCCATTAATCTCTCTTTCCTTATTTTCATCTGTTAATTCATAGCATACTTGTATTGCATTTATTATTTCCCGATTTTTTACGATAAGGAAATCACATTCAGTTTTATTAGAATGATAGAATATGTCTATATTTGTTTTTAAGTGATTGAAGACCAGATTTTCCAGCAGCCAGCCTTTATCCTTAGTTACTTTCTTTGAAAGGATATTGATGAAACCATTATCTAACACATATAGCTTTTTGTCATTTATTATCTGTCTCCTGATCGAATAGTCAAACTTATTTATTGTCTTAGCAAAATAAGTCTCCTCAATATATGAGATGTACTTCTTTATTGTATTGACGCTTTTTATGCCTATGATTTTTCTTATAGAGTTATAACTGAATCTGTTTGAGAAATTTGTTATTAGTAATGAATATAATTGCCTTAATAGGTATATGTTACTTACTTTATATCTTACTGCTATATCTTTGACTATGACGTCATCATAAACTCGTGATAAAATCTCAGGATCGCCATAGATTATATATTCTGGCATGCCTCCATTTACAAGATATTCCTCAAAGAGTCTTTTTATCTCTGTCCTTTTTTCAACAATATAAAATGATTCTTTTGTGAGCTCAATTCCCTTGAATTTCATAAATTCAGTGAATGAAAAAGGTTTTACTATTATGTCTATATGCCTGCCTGTAAGCTTTGTGCCAAGCTCCCTGCTCAATAATGTGGCGCTTGATTCTGTGATGAAAAACTTAAAGCCTTCTTCGTATAATCTTCTTATGAATATCTCAAATCCGCTAATGTTCTGAATCTCATCCAGAAAGAAGGTTTTTTGATTTCCGAAAAGTCCTATCAATGCCTCATGCAGCCTGTTGAATTCCTTTGCAGGAAAATCCATTAATCTCTCATCCTCAAAATTGATATAGAAAAATTTTTTATCATCATATTCTTTTCTTATTATTTGCCTTAGCAGAGTAGATTTTCCTGATCTCCTTAGTCCGGTAAGGACAACTATGTGAGGCAGCCTGATTTTTGATCCTATTGTCTTCAATATGGTTCTCTCTAAGCCATATGCCTTGTTTAGGATTGTTTCTCTTTGCCTTATCAGGATCTCCTTTATCTCATTTTCCGAAAGCATAATACAGAAAATATCATCTTACTTATAAAGGTTGTCATTATAATTGCATAAAATTGATGGGTTTTGTTCATCGTTATTGCACAAAAATAGGATAATGGCCTAATCAAGTTATCACTTATTAATGGTCACTATTCGAAAACTTTATAAATGAGTTATTGTTATCTTATTTCAGTACATAATATTTTATGATTATTGGAGGGTTAAAATGAGTTTGGAAAAAATTACTAAGCAGGGAAAATTGGTTGATGTATTTCCGTTATTTGATCGTTCTACTATTCAGCATTCTGATGAGATACAGGTAGATAGATTTACTGAGATAGATGTTAAAGAGAATGATGCAGTATTGCCTAATCAATGGTTTTGGACAGCTGACTTTCCAATGTATATGATGGAAAATAAAGAAGCTGTTTTGTATATGGGCAGGAACAAAGATAATCTAGTATTTGATAATATTGTTGAAGCTACAACACAATTAAGAGAGAAAAATAATTATTTCATAAATGATAGAAAAAACATCGATTCTGTCGTTAATTCAGATACGACTTTAAAAGTTGTTCTTTCAGATCTTAATCTTAAAAAGTTAGATGGTGAATGGTCTTATTTTGAGATTAGCACTGAAAAATACGACAAGCTAAATACTTCACAAAGAACACTTGCTGAAAGAGTGCATGGAAAAGGACAGGCATTCAAAAATTCAATGAACATGTTGCATAAAGCAGGCAAATCAATAACAAGGATTTATGTTTTGAATCCGGATTATGTTAAAAAGAATGTTCCAGAAAATGGTGCTATTGCGCGGGCCTCTGCACTCAGTAATTTCAACAACAATTCCAATTTCAATGCTAGCAATAGGTATGTTGACCTCAGTAATAGGCGCTTGCGTGGGGTACCGTTGAAGGCGCGAAGCGCCGACGTGCAAAAAATTGATGAATATGATGATGCATTGAAGCTTATTACAGGAAATCCTAAAGAAGCATTGTCAAGAATACAAAAAAACACTGCTTATGCCACAGGATTAAACAGTTTGGTCGGCTCGTATATTAAATCAAAAGCATAAACTTTTTTAATTATACTTTTCTTTTATCTTTGTCTCAGCATAGCTTCAAAGTGTGGAGTGGTGTTGGACTACACGTCCTTTTACTAAGGCTTTCCATCGGAAGCTATAAAATTCAGCGAGGACAGATGACTCTAGAGTCATATGCTGAACTCGCAGTGCTTAGTAGAGTAAAAGGGCTACTTGCGCGGGCCTCTGCACTCAATAATTTCAACAACAATTCCAATTTCAATGCTAACAATAGGAATGTAGACAACAATAATAGGCGCTTGCGTGGAATAGCCCAACACACTGAGACAACATTACTCATGACTTACAGGGACTTATGGAAAGAATTATGTTCATATGATAATCTATTTCTTGCATATAAGAAAGCACGAAAGCACAAAACATTGAAGCATTATGTCATAGAGTTCGAAAAGAATCTTGAAGATAATCTCTTGACATTGCAAGTTGAACTTCAACTAAAATCATACAGTCCAAAACCATTAGAAACATTCATTATCAGAGATCCAAAAACAAGAAAGATAAGCAAATCAGATTTTAGAGACAGAATTATACATCATGCACTATGCAACATCATTGAGCCGATATTCGACAAAATATTTATCTATGATTCTTATGCAAACAGGTTAAATAAGGGCACACTGAAAGCTATAGATCGATTTGAAATATTTATGAGAAAGGTGTCACAGAATAACACAATAACTTGTTATGCTCTAAAAGCAGATATTAAGCATTATTTCGAGAGCGTAAATCATAAATTATTGTTAGAAATAATAAGTAAGAGGATTAAAGACAAGAATGTTCTGTGGCTGATTAAAATTATTTTAGATAATCATAAAACAGATCTAAAAGGTAGAGGAATGCCATTAGGTAATTTAACATCACAATTCTTTGCAAATGTTTATCTTAATGAATTGGATTATTTTATCAAGAATGAATTATTAATGAAATATTATATTCGATATGTTGATGATTTCGTGATATTTTCAAAATCAAGGAACGAATTAAAAATGTTTGAAGAAAAGATAAATATTTTTCTAAAGGAAAAATTAGACATCATCCTACATCCAGAAAAGACAAAAATATTGGTACTTGATAAGGGGATTGGTTTTTTGGGTTTAAGGATATACTATTTCTACAAATTACTTAAGAAATCAAATTTAAGGAAATTCAAAAACAAATTATCTAGATTAATATTTAACTATGATAATAAGAAAACTGATTATGATACAATTTATGATTTCCTCGAGGGATGGATCGCTTACTCTAAAAACGCTAATACATACAAGCTAAGAAAGCACATCCTAAACCATCTAGAACAGAAGTTTAGCGGCGAGATATCAACAAAAGAGTTAAACAGATATCTTAAAGAACAATAAATTGTTATTTCTCAGATTTAAGAGATCTTCTTCACTTCTTCTTCAAATTTATTTAGTTTATTTCTTCCTTTTGAGAATTTCTCATTGGCGATCTTTACAATAAATTTTATATAGTTTTCATCGACAAGCAATTTTCCTTTATCAGAGATCGGAACATCCATCTTTTCTGTGGAGCATATCTCGACAATGATTATGTTTGAATCAGCGATTATCCCTGATCTTCTGAATCCGATGTCTCGCGCTATTTTCAGCATTATATTAGCATCATCAATTGTCCTGCATGCAACATGCAATATCATGTTCTCCTGCCTTAACCATATTCTTTGATTTGGAAGTTTTTCCTTCAGGACATTGATTATGTTCTTTACATTTACTTTTTCATGACTAACATACAACCATTTTACATCAGGCTTTTCGTCTGCCTCTGTCAATAAATATATTCTTCCACTACAAGAGCTTGTTGTATAATAATCATCAAGAGAATTTATTTGATCAATCAATTTGATGATAGGTTTGTCTACATCACCTTTTCTACTTTTATCTGGCTTATACAGTTTCTCAAGGCAGAGTTTTTTCTGGAGATCAAAATTTTTCATTTTTAAATCAGAACGGAAGTTCTTTCCACTTGTATAATCTTGTAAATATGAAACTCTGCCAATCCTTAATTATTTTACTATATCTTGTCTTAATGCTGTGGGATACTGATTCAAACTCGTCAGAGTCCTTGACCCAGAATGCAATCTTCAGGTCATAATTGCCAGTGATCTTCTCTATAGCTATAATATTAGGATAATCCATCAGATATTTCAAGAAATCTCCCCATTCCTTCTGCGTATAATTCCACGTCGATATCATTATCACTGCATAAATATTGAATCCTAGTTTGTTTTTATTGACGCTAACTGTAAATTTCTCTATAATCCCTTTTTTGACAAGTTTGTTTATCCTGTATCTTACTGTCTCATGTGAGAGCTTGACTTTTCTTCCAAGCTCTAATATAGACATCCTAGAATCTTCTTCAAGTATCTTGATGATCTCAATATCTTTCTTATCTATTTGCATATTTTCGAGTTTTTTTGGTATTTTTGCCATTTTATTTACTATATTTAAGATATTAATATATAAACTTTACTATATTTAATATAATATGAATAATAAATCTGGAAATAACTTAAATTTTAAGTTACCATATTATGTGAATTGGGAGACAACAAATAGATGTAATATGGGTTGTGGTTTTTGTTTTCTTGGACAAAATCCGAAAGGTAGCATTAATGAGTTGAATACTAGTAATGCAAAAAAGCTCATACAAAAATTAGCTGAAAATAATGTGAAGATCTTGAATTTTGCCGGAGGAGATCCTTTATTGAGGAATGATATAGTTGATTTGATAAAGTATGCCAAGAATTTAGGGTTAAAAACAATTTTATCTACCAATGGAATATTATTATCAGAAAATATTATATTTGAACTTAAACCATATCTAGATTATATATCATTGCCCTTGGATGGCCCTGATGCATTAATTCATGATTCTGTAAGGGGAAGAAAAGGTCATTTTAATATAATTTTAGACTTAATCAACATTATTCGAAAGACAAATATTAATATCAAGATCAATACAATGCTGTGCAAGAAGAATATTCATTATGTAAAACAGGTTGCTGAGTTGTTGGATAGGTATAATATTAAGAAATGGAAATTATTCCAATTCTCTGCAAGAGGTAAAGCACAAACAGTCAAAGAACATTACGAAATATCTGACAAAGAGTTCTTAACATCCGCATATGCTGTAGGAAACCATAATTATGATATAATTTTGTCCTCGAATGATCTTAGAGATAACGCTTATTTTCTGATTGGAGCTGACGCAAATGTCTCAATCCCTGTGGATGACAAATATATTTTTATAGGCAACCTTATTTCTGACAATATAGGGAGATTTCATAATAATAAGATGCTAAACAATAGTAAGAACATTAAAAACGCTTACGCATCCTATGGATTGGCGGATAATGATTGATGTAGAATTTTATAAAAACAAGGATCAAGCATTGGAAAGCTTAATGAAAAAGGATAAGGAATATGTCATTGTTAGACATGATTTTTCTGCAAATACAAATGTAAGAGCTCATTTCCATCCAAATGTTGATGAATGGCTTATTGTTAATTCTGGAGAGTTCTTAGCAAGCCTTGATTTCGGAGAACAGGAATTCAATATAAATAAAACAACAGTGTTGCATTTTCCTAAATCGAGGATTCATTCTTTAAGAACTTTAAGCAAGGTGTCTTATACTGTATTAAGAGAATCAAAAGATGAATTAATATATTTATCGGATTTGATAAAAAATGGAAAATCTATTGAGTCAGTTGATGATATATGCGGATCAATAAAAGTGCTTTATGAAAACAAATTTATGACAATAGCTTATGCTACAATAAATGAAAAATCAAATAGACATTTTCATAATAGACATGATGAATTATATAGAATACAAAAAGGCATAGGATATCTTCATTTAGGTAACAATAAGCATAATTTTAAAATGTTTAAGGATGCTTCTAAGTATATTCATAAAAATAACATGCATTACATTGAAAATATTGGACCTATGCCTTTAGAAATTTTAGTAATCACTTATCCGAAATATGATACTAAGGATGTTATCAGAAAATGATAGATTTACTTTGATCTTTCAATGAATTTCTTCATTTCCATCACAAAATGATATGCCTCCTTGTAATACAGGTCATATTGGTCTCCAGATATCTGCAATAACTCCCCGTGCATAATGCTCTTGCCTAATGAATAGAATTGTTTCATTGTATATGCATATCTTTTATCCAATAATCTTGTCTTTACTAATTTTTCTTCCATAAGATCAGCTACATGTGCAGGGCTTGGAGGAATCTCATTAATGCTCATAAGGGCTGCATGTGATGCATCTATGACAGCCCAGTAAAGATCAAGTGTTGCAGACAATAAATGGTTCTTGGAATTTTTCAATGTCTGAGGAGCCATCGCCATATAATTCTGTATTGATTCTGCAGAAGGCCTTATTCTTCCTTGATATAATAAGATCTGCAATGGCTCAAAAAATCCTGTGTCAATAATTGCAACTCCATCTCTTAAAATATTAATTGCAATAGGATCTCCTGCTCTTACATATTCCCAGAAGTTTGTGAATCTTAATGTTGTTACATGCAGTTTCTTTGACACTTTAGCAACAATCTTTTCAAGAATTATCCTATAAGTCTGCACCAGTTCAGGAGATAATTGTATACTAACATCATCCACAATAATTAAAATATCGATATCATTTGTTTTATCATTTGGATTAATTTTTCTGGCTGTACTTCCAAATAATATTAATGCTCTCAGTAATTCTTTTAACTCTTTTTTTGTCTCTTTAGCAAACTCATAAGCAATATCCAATTCATGCTTTTGATATTTTTTAGAAATATCTTTCTGTCTTGATTCAATACCAAAATCCATGACTCACCTCTGATTACTGATTCTCAATTTGATTATATAAAATTGCATGACTATTGCAAAGTGGTTTATTCTAGGGGCACTTCACTCCATAGCTTCCACTCATTGCTAGGCGCATAAGCCCCTACAATATAATTTGCAGGAGCAGCATATCCAAAATGTCCATGTCTCATTCTGTTCATTGTGAATCTAGGCCCTAATGCATACACAGGACTTCCAAAATCTGCCAATACATCCCACATTGCAGTGGGATTATCACCGCCTCTTTCTACAATAATGTCTTTAACACCAGCTTTTTCCATTCTTTTAAGTAATTCTTTTATTGGAGCATTGCCCTGTCCTGGAGTAACATGCTCATCATCATATCCAAAATTATCAGTTAAATGTAAGTGTCCTATAATACCCTCTTTTGCAAGTTTCTCTGTTTCATCTAAATACCATTTCTCAAATCTTTTCTCAGCCTTTTCAGGATCTTCACCAGGCATGGCTTGCCAATATTTTCTCCACATGTTGAAATGTCCAGAATCTAATGTGCCTTTAATGTGTTGTTTTGCCATTTCTTTTGCTTCATCTTGTGAATATCCTTTCTGTTTAAGCATTTCAGTCATTCTGTCTCTTGATGTATTAATGATTTTTCTTATCTCTTCAGGATGAGATCCATAGGTTTGAGGCATAAAGCTTTCTGGACTAATATAAATCGGTTCTTTAAGATCTTTCTTATGCTTTTGCGTTTGTAACATGGCATTCATTCCGGCCTCTGCAATTGTCTCTGCCGATTTCTTTGTTCCATATTCCTCTAATGTTACAACCCTATTCATTTGCGCTAAAGCTTTTTGCGCTTGTGCATCTGCTTGTGCAGAGGATTCATGAATATGTCTCATTCTATCTGTGACTTCTTTTATTTCTTGTTTTATAATCTCAGAAGGTAATTTTTGTTCTGAATTCGTATATTTTTGACTCAAATATTGTCTTGATACAGGATTTATTTGTTCTAATAATCTCCATTGCTCTTCTTTTGGTGTTGAGTCTTCAAGTTTTTTAATATAATCTAATGCTTTTTGCATCGCATCCCTATTTTTCTTGAATTCATCATATTGTTGTGCATGGAATAGCGATGCTCCCTGAGCCTGAAGAACTTGATTTGCATATTGTGTCTTGACAAAAAGAACTTCTGGAGTTATATCAACACCTTTCTCTTTAAAGTATTTAGATTCTTCAACAAAATCTTGATAAGTTCTCTCCTTTACTTTAAAGTTTGTTTTATCAGGATTCCAGACAGGAACTCTGTTGAATAATTTTTCAGCCTGCTCAGTATTGCTGCTTAATAACCATTCTCTTTTAATTGCATTTCCCTCAATATCTACCCAATCTGTTGGCTCGACTCTATTTCCATTTTTATCGATTCGTCCGACAATCTTATTTCCAGTCTCCTTTTCAAGACTTGCAGCCGTGTGAAACACTGGTTCAAAAACTGATTGGTCACGTTTTATTCCAACAACATCGCCTGTGTTTTTATCAACAACCATTACTGCAGATGTTTTTTCCTCATCAGAAAATCCTTTAAAATTTCCGCCTTTAATGTCAGTCAATGGTCTCATCCATTCTCCTGTGTGGAATACTACAGCTCCTCCTGTTGAGGCTTCTCCTGCAAATTCAATGGCTTTGTTTATTTCTCTTAATGATTGATGTCTTGCCTGCTCTTCAAATCCCTCTCTTGTCATCCCAGAAGCTCCCTGAATTCCTACTGAAGCATGAGTTGAAAATTTTATATCATTCAGTTTAGTTAATTCTCTAATTCTTTCTCTCTCCATTTTACCAACAGATTCTGGAGTATGTTGCTGTCCTCCGCTTTTATTTGTTCCAAAAAATGTGAATTCTACTTTTGCAGCACCTTGCCTAATTGCTGCCTGTATATGCTGCAATGGAGTTCCTTGTCCTATGTCAGCTTCTGATGTTCCGATGTCTCTTGCAGTTAAGCTGGTAACTTGTTCAACTGGCTCAGGAAAATCAACAGAAACACCTCTAGAGACAGCCTCATCTCTTGCTTCTTTTGTATAATATCCCCTGTCCAGAGTTGAGAAATATTCTGTGTTAAATACTACCATATGCACCTCAATAAATTATTACATCCTATTATTTATATGCCCATGAGACATCGATATCTTCAATGACTTTCAATGATCTAATGACATACTCATTTCTGTCCCTATTTCCCAGATATCCGGGATTCTGGAAATTCTCAAACCTTTCCCTTAGTTGATTGACAAATGCCTCTTCTGCAGGGCTTATTGTTCCTGTCAATGCTTTTTCCCTTAAATCTTTTAAGCTATTATAAAAACCTGAATTTGCAATATCATAAAGCCTCTCCGGAACTTTTAAAGTCTCAAAGAATTTTCCATAATCAGCACCCTGATTCTGTTGAGGAATAGATCCAATAAGATTCTCTTCAAGGCTTTTCCTTTTTTCAGTATTAAGATCCTCCTCTTCCTTGATAAGCATTCTTTTATGTCTCATCAAGTCCTGGAAAGATTTTTCAATAAGCTGTTCTGTCTCTTCAATCTCTTTTGCCTTTTTCTCCTCTAATTCCTTTAGCTCTCTCTTTTTGCTGTCCAGACCATCCAGTTCCTTTTTCTTTATCCTTTCAAGCTCTTCAATCTCTTTTTTCTTTCTCTCTTCAAGGTCTTCTAGCTCTTTCCTCTTTGATGCAATGGACTTCCTTTTTTCTATGCTAATATCTTTCAGCATATCCATTCTTTCAAGAGGATTTATATCCATTACATCTTTATTAGTTGCCATTTTACCATGTTAGCATTTGATGGGATTTCTTATAGAACTTCAATAAAAGCCACATTCTTTTTGATGCAATTTTTGCAGCACTATCCTTTTTTGTTGTATCGATTTTTGCACTTTTTACTGATTGGCTTGGCAAGAATGCTCCAATGATTTCTCCGAATCCCATAAAGACAGCTCTTGCTGGCTCAAGAACATCCATTGTTCTCTGCTTATTCTCCACAACCTCAATATTTAGCCATTTTTGAAATGCATTCCTTTTGTCTTTCTTGGATTCTTCTAATTTCTTTTTAAATTCCTCTTCTCCGGCTTCTGCAAGATATTTGTCCAAATCTTCAGATAATGCATCCATTGCTGCCTTAAGGCTTGAGTCTATTATGCTCAATAATTCAAGATCTTCTGCCTCCCTATATTTTTTGTATGTTTCAATCTCTTCTTTAGTCCATCCATAGCTCCTGAATTCAATATCCACTTTTCCTACATGTATAGGGCCTCTCTGATAGCTTTCAGGCTGTTGAAAACTTAATGATGGCTTGATGAAATATTTGAATGTGACAAGAATGCAAGGGCTAGGATCCTTTGTTGTATCGTAAGCAAGTATCTCTATCTCTAAAGCAGCTGTCTCAAATGCACTAATGACTTCAGGACTCAATACTTGCTGCTCATTCATTGTCAATCTTTTTACATTTCTGAGATAAGGCTTAAGCCATCCCATGTACATCTTTATAACACCCCAGTGCTGTCTGAGGTAATGCAATGTGAATTTTCTCCTGTTTGCTAATTCAATTTCTGTCTTTTCTTTCCAGGTAATGAATTCAAACAATTTCCTTCTGAGTACATTCTTAATATTGTTATTAGTAGGCAATCCATCAACAATCCTGTCGATATCGTCTTTGCCAAAGACTCTTGTATTGAAGAAAAAATCTGGAAGTGTCACATATTGGAGATTCTGGGCTAGACCATATACTGATGATGGCTTTGTTTGGCCTCCCTGGCTTTCAGCGAAATCAATATAGATCTGTTTTAGTGTGGCATCGGCGCTCTTGCTCTTGTCTTTTTTCCAGGCTTCGTAAGCTGCAAGTTTTTCATCAATGATTCTCATCTCCCTGACAACTGCAAACAGATCCTTGATCATTTTTCCCACAGTTGCGAGTATAGTCTGGATCTTATCCTGCTGGAAGCTCAATCTTTGTGCTGACTGGCCGAACATCGAACTGTTCTCTGAACTTGAGAATATATCAGTAAGCTTTTCTATCTTTGAGAAAGACATTTGATATTTCAGCTGGTCAAGGATCCAGAAATATGTCTCTTCCATAGACAATGAGAATGCTTCATAGATCACTCTATACTTCTTCTGAGGCTCAGGATAATTTGTCTTGATGAAGACTTTATCATTCTGCTCAAATACTTCCTCTGTCCAACGGTGTTTTTTCCCAAATTCCTCAATTGTGAGTTTTTTATCAGTCATATGCCTCTTTTTTAATCTATTATAATATTGTTCTTTTATAGCTATTGCTATTAATAACTGATTTATAGAATATGGTATTTATAAAAGTTTCTATGGGTAGAGACTGTTACCTTAACTTGAACTGAGCAGAAGTTGTCGTCTAGGTGGCATGTTTTGCCTTTCCTTAAGTTCTTTTCAAGCAGCTTTTGTCTAAAGATTTAATCTTTGAAGCAGGCAATTCTCCAAAGAGTGTTAGTTGTCGACTTGAGAAGATGCTCAAAGAACTTCTTCTTCAAAAAGCCACCATCCTAGACACAATAGGAATAGCAATATTATGGATGAACTAATATTAATAACTTACGAAAAACTTAAAGTAACAGCCCCCTATGGGTACACTGTCATTTTTGTTGACATTGCCATCTTGCGAATTTTCATATTTTACATCTATGGCAAATAACTCGAATAGTAGGCTAATCTAATATCTGTGTGAGCATAGCAATGTCATAAGAATTATGCTTATCTTTTTGTTAGTGCTACAGTGAAGCCGATTGCATGCACTAGCTTAGATGAAGTCCTCTGGAGCAGTTCCTCTTTGATCTGTTTCATATCTCGTGATTCAACATAGGTCTTGAGGATCTTTATCTTCACAATAGCAGAATGCTTTAATTTGTCATTAATGAGCTTTATTGAGGCATCTGTCAAGCCATTCTTGCCAATAATAATGTCTGGCTTGATTGCTTTTGATAACTTCCTTAGTTTTTCTTCCATTTTATTGTGCATTGCGGTGGCAAAGCCCTGATTATCTCATCAAAACCAATCTTTGTATTTAATATTTTTCTGATTCTCTTTGCAACATCACTTAATTTATCATTGCCTTGAATGATCTCAACAAAAGTATTATTCAATTTCTTAATTGCCTGAATTGGACCAGATATTACTCTATCATTATAGATGCATAGTCCTATATTTATTGCAACATTCAGATAATTCCTTTTTCCATATATCATGAATGAGCCTCTAGCCAAATGCCCTGTTCCTGAAGGAGCTTCCTTAGAGACTTGATCAGGATTAATGTAATATACCTCAGCATTTGATCTGCCTGATTTCCAGCTTTTTGAGAATGAAGCACAGAATTCAGCTGCTTCTAATATTGTCTGCTCAGGAACAGATTTACTCTCTGGATTTTTTATTACAACAAATGGGCTTCCAGGCAGTTCAGTGTGGAAGACAAGATCATTGCCTTCAAGAAATTTTTTTATGATAATTTCATTGGTTGTTGAATCTCTCCCGCCTATGACAAGAAACCCATCTGAGCTTATGAACCATCTGAACTTCTCATACCATTCTTTTTTTACTTTTATTGCTTTCTCAATCTTGTTTGTGTCTTGTTTCTCAAATGTCAATAATTTATTTTTTTGAGCCTCAATAGTCTTTACTATTCCAGGAATCTTCTTCTTAAGCTTTTTTGCCCTATCAAAATATGCTCCCGCATTCTGCTCAACATTTTTACTTAAGAATATCTCTATCTCCATTTTTTAGGTCAGTGGTATTAGATTTAAAAATATAGCGATTATGAGTATTGACTTAGCTAAGTGAAGTGCTACCATCTCGGAAATGAGAATTAATTCTCATTGTCCGCTCGATCTTGAAAACGTAGTTTTCAAGTTGAAGATGGTAACATTGCTTCAGAATACTAAGTCAATACGATTATGAGTTAGAAGGGCCTGTAATTAATTGCATTGCCCTATAGTCTCTGCAATAAGGGAGTTATCAGAACATATTTTTTCTTGTCCTGAAAATATGATCACAGGATTAATTTCAACTTGAAAATTTCCTGGTTTTGAATAATCTAATGAACTCGAAATTGTTTGTCCGACTTTTATTGAACTGTTTGGAAGGGTATATTCGTCAATGCTAAAATCAGCCTTTGTGACAGCTAATTTTACATATTCTATATCCACTTCCCCCAAGTTTTTTAGCATCATATTTATTTTTTTGTTGGTCGCATCATGACAAAGCATAGGTTTTGAATTAATTTGATATACTTGAATATTTACCTTGCCACAGTCACCCTCGTTCGGGATTACTCTTGGCGCCACATTCATTATCAATGTACCGATTGATACAGCAAAAGCTATTAACAACACTGTGGCTATCAACGGAGAAATGGCTCTCTTACCTCTTTTAAAAACCATATTCACATCTAAACTTCAGTATTTAAATATGTTACTATTAGGAGACTGTCATTAATTATATTCTGAGAACAGGCCATCATAAAATTTATAAACAATTAATCACTTGTAAGACTTATGGGGAGTCTGGTGAAATGAGAGAATATTGTTATTCTTCTTCAGAGGATGATACTGATGATAATGATATAATTCTAAAGCTGTACTCTCAAAAAATATAGAAGGTGTATGAAATGGATTATGGAGATAGAAGCGAAAGAAAGTTTAATAGATATGGTGGAGGCCAAAGATATTTTGATGGGCCAAGAAGGCAGGGATTCAGCCCTGTGAAAGAAGGGGAAGAACTTGATGCAGTGATTGAGGCTGTTGCCGAAAAAGGTGACGGCATTGCCAAAAAAGCAGGATTTGTAATATTTGTTCCTGGAACAAAGGTTGGAGACAAAGTAAAGATAAGAGTCAAGAAGGTTGCAAAGAAAGTTGCATTTGCAGATGTAATTGGACAATCAGAAGCAACTGAAGCCCAGCCTGAAGAGACAGAGACTCAGGGACCTGAAACTCAAGATACTGTAGAAGAGCAGGAATCATATGATGCTTCACAGGATTCAGAAGAATTCTAATCGATAAAATAATTTTTTTGATTATTTTTTATTATTATTTTTTCTTTTTTAATCTTTCAGAAATCTTGTTGTATTGCTCTTTGATCTTTCTTGCTGCATTGTTCAATCTTTGGCTTAATTTATTTCCTTGCCTCTGCCATTCAACACTATAATCCCTTAATACAATATGCAATCTCTCTATTTTCATTCCATAACGATTGAAGAATGTGATATTTTCAACAGGAACTAGACTCCTATCATTTGGTGTTTCATCAGGATAACCGAGGGAAATAACTGCCTGAGGTCTTACATCAGGAGGTATTGATAGCAATGCCCTGAGTTTGTCCTCCTCGAATGATCCGATCCAGCAAGATCCTAAGCCAAGATCAGTCGCTGCAATGAGGATGTTTTCAATGGCTGCTGCACAATCTTGGATATTATATAATCTTTTTCCTCTTAATCCATAATACATTTCATGCTTTTCAGGCATTGCACAGACAACAATAAGCAATGGCGCTGTCTGGATCCAATATTGCTCCACAGAAAATCCTGCAACCTGCTGGATAAAACTTTTTTCAGAGACAATAATAAAGCACCAATCCTGCAGATTACCTGCTGATGGAGCTTTTCTTCCAGCATCTATGATTGTTGTGATCTTCTCAAACTCAACAGGCCTTTCCAGATATCTTCTTATTGATCTGCGCCTGTTGATTGCCTCTAAAGCTTCCATACTTGACAATTGAGAGAATTAGTTTAAAAATATTGTTGTTTGAATGTAAGATTTATTTTCTTATCTCAACCTGTTGTTTATAATTTATGTTACTTGCTTACTTGCCAACCATTGAGAGAAATGATTTAGGGTTAGATGAATTATTAGACTTATAATCATTATTATGTAGAATACGAAAAATATTGGGATGAAGATGATCCTGTTCTCTCCTTCAGAAACTCTCATGAATGGTATGCATACTAGTGTTATAATGAATAAGATAGTCATAGGAATAGTATAATAATATAGTTTTTGTTTCAATGAGATCCTTAATTCTCTTTTAATTATGCCTCCTATTATCTTTTTAATGATATAACTTAGAATCCAGAACACTGCTGATAAAAATCCAAATATTTGCATAATTTCCTTATTACCTATTTTATACGTCAGAAATACCACTCATCTATGATGAGTGGAAAAGCCATGCTTATCCTTCTGATATACATGGACTGGTATTTCTGATCGTGATCAAGAACAAGCATGATTGCTAGCAATCATGCCACCGGTCCGATGAAAATGAAGACATTTTCAGCGTGCCAAAATCTGTGATTTTGTGCATTTGACCGGTGGTTCTTGACATGAACTTTTACCGAAAATCGGATTTATGAAGCTGAAGAAACTTAGGTTTACAAAGGACAGATCTCCGTTCGTGATCGTACTGGCTATCACTATAAAAAAACCTAAAGAACTAAGCACTGGAAAAACTAAAAATGAATAAGATATATATCTTAAAAGATATACTATAAATATAAGAATTTCAGGTTTTATGATTCTGAATAATTCATTTGTTTTCACTTCAGCCTATATCCGCATTTATGGCAATAGTTTGCATTGATCGGATTATGGTTGTTGCATTTCTTGCATAATATGATCGATAGATGATGAGAAGGCTGTTGTGCATTAGGTGGATGTATTCCATGATATGGGTGTGTCTGTGAATAATGGCTTGTATGTGTTGGTTGATTGTGTGTTTGAGCAGTGGTATGGTGATCAACTGTTTTATGAATATGATGTTTCTCCAGGGTATGCTTATGTCTCTCTGCAATGATTGATTGCATGTTTTCATCAGATTCTCTATCTATTTTCCTTAAGAAGAGCTTGGCAAATCCGACAACTATAAATATTATTCCTACAAAGAAAAATATCGCCATGCTTGTATTTGGCTCATTGTTTTTTGGAATGTACTTATAGACGTATCCGGAAACAGCTGCAACAAATATTCCTATGATGATATATGCTAATCCATGAATCTTCATAGTGTTAATTGAGGATTGCGTTTTATAAATTTTATGAGCGCAAAGCGTCGACGGGGTTCATTCCGGTTGCCTGTCTGGCTGGAAATATTCCAGAGATTGTTCCAATAACTAAGGCAAATAATGCTGCTCCTAATAGCAGCCACCATGGCAGAAAGACCTGGAAAAATCCTTCGCCAAGAAATGTCTCAATCAGTTTCTCTGCCAACAGGCTTAAGCCGCTACCTATCAATACACCTATTGTTCCTCCAATAAAGCCTATTAGCGAGGATTCTATCAGGAATATTTGTATGATGTCAGAATTCTTTGCGCCAATACTTTTCATTATGCCTATCTCTCTTCTTCGTTCAAGAACAGCTGTATACATCGTATTTGCTATGCCTATTGCGCCGACAAGCAGAGATATTGATGCAAGTCCTATCAATAATGTTGTTATGACATTGAAGATTACAAGAAATGATTCAACGAATTTTTTTGTTGATTCTACAGTGAAATCCTCCCTGCCTTCTTTGACATTTCTTTCTCTTCTAAGATCTTTTTTGATATTTTCCACGACTTGATCAAGCTCTTCGGCATTATATATCTTGACCATTATCATGGATACTTCTTCTTTCTCGTCAAATAAGTCTCTTGCATCATCAAGAGTCATCATTATTATGCTTGAGACTCCAGGATTGCCTCCTGTCTTTATTATGCCAACAACTGTGAATTCCTCGTCATTTATATGGATCTTATCATTTACATAAATCTGTCTGCCAAAGTTTGACTCTTTTGCAAGCTCTGGACCAATGATGATTTTATTATTGTCGCCTTCTTTGAGTGTTCTTCCATACTCAACATCATACATGCCTGTATCGTCATAAACAATCCTTGTATCATCAACAGGCATTCCTCTGATAAAGCTGAACTTGGTTTTTTTATTGAATTCAATCTTTGCAATCTTCTGCAATGGACCTATGGCTTCATGGACTCCTGATGATTTCCTTACAACATCCAAGTCATTAGTTGTTAATGTTATGCCAGAATCCTGGATTCCAGGCCCTCCTTGAGAAGCAGATTTAGCTGTCACAGTTATTTTATCAGCACCAATCTTGACAAATTGTTGGTCAACAGTGTATTGCAATCCTTTTCCCAGGCTGACTAATGCAACAACTGCAGCAATTCCTATCACTATTCCTATGACTGTCAGCCAACTCCTCAATTGTCTATGAGTCAAGTTCTCGACTGCTAATTTGAAAAAATCCTTAAACATTGTTTCTCCATTTTTTATGTGTTAATTTATTATGTAACTTGTTACTATTCATAACGCAAAGACTCGACAGGACTTTGTTTTGATGCCTGTCTAGCAGGCAATAACCCTGATATCATGCCTATGATGAATGCAAATGCCAATGATCCTAAAATAAGATACCAGGGGAAATATGCCTTTAGTAGTATTGTATCAAGGACAACTCTTCCAATGTATTCAATAATCTTGCTCAATCCTATGCCTATCAGAATTCCTATTATACCGCCTATTAATCCTATCATTCCTGACTCAATAAGAAATATCTTCAGTATCTGGTCATTTCTTGCTCCAATGGCTTTCATGACACCTATCTCATTGGTTCGTTGAAGAACAGCAGTATACATAGTATTCATTATTCCTACTCCTCCAACAAATAAAGAGATAGCCGCAATTCCTATGACAATTGCTGATAATGCATCAAGTATAACACTAAAGGATTCCAGCAGTTGATCAGCTGTTTGCACAACAAAATCTTCCTCTCCCCCATCTACATCTCGAGAATCTCTTAATCCTCTTTTAATATCATCAGCTACAACTGTAGGATTTTCAGCCTTATCTACTCTAACCAATAAGTAATTATATTCTTCTGTATTATACAAATCCTTATAAGTGTCTAATGGAATGACTATGCCGTTATCCATGTCAGGATCTCCCATTTTATCAATTACTCCAACAACATCGAATGCTTGTCCATTGACAATAAGCTTATCGCCTAAACCTACTGGCTTGTCAAATGTTTTTCTTGTTAATTCATAACCAATAATAGCTTTATACTTATCGCCGTCTTTCAATGGCCTTCCAGCTATATATTTAAGATTATAGCTTTCATCAGCTAATTTTTGGCCTTCACCAGTAGGATAGCCTATGACTATATTCACATATAATTGCCTATGGAACTCGACTCTTGCAGAAGCAAAACCAACCCCTATGACTTCATCCACCCCATTTACGCGTTCAATCTCATCTATATCATCCTGTGTGATGGGATTTCCTCCAGATGAGCCTGTGAATCCTGCAGCAGGATACACAAATATTTTATCTGTGCCTAATTTTTGGAATTCATCTGTAACAACTTTCTTTACACCCTGTCCTAGACTGACAAGGGCAACAACAGCTGCAATGCCGATGACTATTCCGATGATTGTCAGCATACTGCGTAATTTTCTATGAGTAATATTTTCCCAAGCTAATTTGAAATAGTCCTTGATCATAATACCTCAAAAAAAGAAAAAAATTAATACATGCCTTTTTTGTTTTTCTTGGTTTTTCTATATATTACGATGCCTGCTATTATTACAACAATTATTATTACAAATATTATTGTCCCGAGATTGCTTCCATTAGAACCGTTTGCTTTTGCTGCACTAAGGATATTCATTGGAACATCAATATTCATCTCATAGTACTTGTTATTTGCATCACGATACTGTAATGTTACTGGAATGTTTATCTTTTCAAGGTCTGATTTCACCGCTATTTTATAATCAACGCTCTGATAATCATCTGATTCAAGATTTCCCACATAAGTGGTGTCTGTTGTTGATAAGATCTCGTAATTGTCAGATGCTTTGAGTATAACATTAAGGAACTTTATGTCTCCTAGACCTTTGTTGATTACTTTTAATGTAATTGTTCCGGTGGTTTTCTTCTGATTTATGTCAGTCTTGTCTAATGTCAAAGTCACTTCTGGTCTGCTATTCACTGTAACTCCGATGAAGTCTGACTTGTTCTTTTTATTGCCTAGATTGTCATAGTACTCTAATGCAAACGGAATTTTGTAGATTTTTGCTATTGCATCAGGATATGCTCTCAAGTCGAATGAGAATTCTGCACTTTGTCCTGGATCTAGCCTGAAGATCCTTTTTTCTGCACTGGAATCAATTGGTGCAAATGGAAGATCAACTAATGTTGACCCGACTATAGATTGAAGATAAAGTTTCAGAGTTAGATCTTTGAATGTTGTTGGGGCAAGATTCTTAACAGTTATTTTTATTTTTCCATCAGATCCTGGTGCTATTTGTTCTGGCTCTGTTGATACAGATTCAATTGAAATGGTTGTGTCTCTTGATTGCACAAACACTGTCAATTCTTGTTCAATCTGTACGCTTGATCCAGAGTCCTTTACTCTTACTTTGAATATGTTATTTCCTTGCAATGCTTTTTCATCAACCTTTAATGTGAAGTCAATAAGATAATCTTTTTTAGCACCTAATTGGCCTATTATTTTTGTTGTAGAATCTCCATATAGTGAAAATGGATATTCTGGCAAGAGTTCTACAATGACATTCTTTGCAATGTCAGTAGCATCACTTGATGCTGTATTTTGAACTAATAGCCAGACTTTTACTGTATCTCCTGGGCTTGCAGGATAAGGTTCATACTTGCTTAGGCTTACTTGCAATGATGGTGCAGATAAGGCACTTGGCATAGTCACTAATGCCAGCAATACAAAAATTCCGTAATATATTTTCTTCATTTTTTCCACCTTTTCATCATTTATTTTTCTTCACAATAATTCTTGCCATCCTTATGATAACATTTTAAGCTCTTAACTATTTGGCCGTCCTTCAATACTTCAATTCTATCAGCAAACTTAGCGAGATTATCATCATGTGTTACCATTACAATTGTTTTTCCCTTTCTATGAAGATCTTCCAGGAAATGCATTACTGTCTCTCCTGATTTTGAATCAAGATTTCCTGTAGGTTCATCTGCTAATAATATCTCTGGGTCAACAGCTAATGCCCTTGCTATTGCAACCCGCTGCTGCTGGCCTCCTGATAGTTCATTAGGCTTGTGATCAGTCCTGTCTCCAAGATTTACTGTTTCCATTAATTTGTATGAGATCTGCTTTCTTTTTTCTTCAGGGACATCTAAGAATGTTAAAGGAAGCATTACATTTTCCTGGGCTGATAATGTATTGATCAGATTGAATTTCTGGAATATGAAACCTATCTTTTTTCCTCGTACTTGAGCGAGTTGTGATTCTGATAACCTTGCAATATCATGTCCATCTAACAAGATATGTCCTTTGCTTGGAACATCCAGACATCCAACCATATTCATAGCAGTGCTTTTTCCAGAGCCTGAAGGTCCTTGAATTGCAACAAATTCTCCTTTATGGACATTAAGATTAATGCCTCTTAATGCCTCAACTCTTACTTCACCCATGTCATATATCTTCCAAACATCCCTAAGTTCAATAACAGGCTTGTCTTTCATATTTTCCTCGCTTTCTCCATCCTTTTTATCATGTCCCCAATAATTTGTTCTCCTATTAGAACATCATTATAGTATTTTTCTATAATATTAAGTTCCTGTCTTGAAGATTTTGTCTTCTTATATTCGCTTATTATATGCGGTAGATCACTTTTTGACCTTCTGATTATGTATTCCTGTTTTTTCTTAAGCATATTCAGCATGACCTCGATAATATCATTTTCCATCTTTAGATATATCTTCTTTGAATGAGGTCTCTTATATTTATGAATCAATCCAGTAGTTTCCATGAATTTTATGCTTGTTGATGTTGATGAGAGGCTATATCCTGACTTCTTTGCCAGCTCTTCTAGACTGATCTCCTCTGCCTCTAAGAATAGCACTGCAGCGAGCTTTGATGTTGTCTCATCTAAGCCATTAGCCTTAACATTCTCTGACATCAATTCAATGAATTTATCCCTTGGTGTTCTGATCATTTTCGTAATTACAAAATTTCGTCATCCGAAATCTTTAATTAAAAAATCACCTTAATGCGATTTTTGTAACTTTTGGTATTTACCGAAAGAAGTGAAAGTTGATTTATATATTTTATGGATTTTGCCTCAAAAAACAACATTTTTAAATGAAATCCAAATCTTATTCTCTATGCGCCCCCGTAGCATAGTAGCTATTGCGGCAGACTATATAACCGTCTACAAAGACGATTTATAGGCCGAGACTTGTAAAATTCCGCAAAAAGGATCCACGAGATCTGCAGGTCGCGAGTGCAATTCTCGCCGGGGGCTGTCATGCTTTCTGAGTGCAACTCTCATTTAAAATAACTAACTATTTAAAAGATGCTTTCTACTTAACATCATGAAAAGAAAAATAGCATATCTTACTGTCGATGATGTGCCAACTAAAGATTTCTGAAAAAAAGTTGATTTTTTGTTAAAGAAGAATATTCCTGCAATATTTTTTTGTATTGGTAAGAATATGGCTAAATATGAGGATGACTTAATTTATGCTATAAATAATGGATTCATTATAGGAAATCATGCTTTTAATCATAAACATTTTTCTGATTTAAATCTAAAAGATGCGTATAAAGAAATAAGAGATACTGATAAAATTATAGAATTATTATATCTAAAGGCAAAGATTAAAAGACCAATAAAAGTATTTAGATTTCCGTATCTTGATAAGGGAGCACATTTACATTCAAAGGATTACCGAAACAATTGGATGAAATATTCAAATAATGAGAAGAAAAATAAGATCCAAAACTATCTAAAAAAATTGGGCTATACACGACCCTTGTTTGAAAATATAAATATAAACTGGTATAATAAGAGCGGATTGCTTAAAGATGTAGATGTGTATTGCACATTTGACCAAATGGAATATTTTTTAGGTAATGAAGATGCTCCTTATGGACTATCAGGGGAATCAGCAATTTTAGCAAGAATCGAAGAAGATTATCCTGAAGAGGGCAGAAGCTTAAATTTTAGCAAAACTTCAGATATAATAATGATTCATGATCATGAAAAAACCACAAGATTATTCTTCAAACTAATTAATGCCTATTTGAAAAAAGGAATAATCTTTAAACTTCCAAGATTCAAAACATTCAAATAGATCTTTCCATTTCTCCTTCTAAATCATAAACTTTATATCTTCATTCATACATTATCATGTTCAGGGTGAGGATGATGGATTCATGTAAGATATGTTCTGGAGCATTTCAGGATAGTCCTGATCAATTGATTCTTTGTGAGCATAAGGAAGGTTTTGTTCATCTTGGATGCTGTATAGATAGATGCTCAATGGATGGAAAGCCATGCGAGCATAGCAAAGGCCAATATAAGAAAGATAAGTGATTTAAACAAATCATATCCTATTAACCTTTGTCTTTCTCGCAGCCTTCTTCACTGCTTCAGCAACCCTAGAAGCGACTCCTTTGTCGAATGGAGAAGGAATAATCTCATCAATAGTTGGTTTCTTAATCATTCCAGCTAATGCTTCTGCTGCAGCGATCTTCATCTCAGTGTTTACCTCGCGTGCTCGAACGTCTAATGCTCCTCTGAATACTCCTGGAAATGCGAGGACATTATTTATCTGATTCGGGAAATCTGATCTTCCTGTTGCAATAATGAATGCTCCTGCTTTTTTTGCAATATCTGGCATGATTTCTGGGATAGGATTTGCCATTGCAAATATTATTGATTTCTTATTCATACTCTGCACATGTTCTGCTGTCAAAGTATTTGGTGCAGACACTCCTATGAATACATCTGCATTCTTAATAACATGCACTAAATCACAACATTCCTTATTTGGATTAGTTATTTTTGCAATCTCTAGTTTCATCGGATTCATGTTTTCTGTTCTTCCATCATAGATAGCTCCAAGAGTATCTACCATAATGATATTCTTAGCACCATAATTCAATAAAAGCTTGGCTATTGCTATTCCTGCAGCCCCGACGCCATTGATTATTATTTTTATTTCAGAAAGTTTTTTTCCAGCAAGTTTCAATGCATTGATCATTCCAGCCAGGACAACTATTGCTGTTCCATGCTGATCATCATGCATTACAGGAATATCTAATTCTTTTTTTAATCTTTCTTCTATTTCAAAGCATCTTGGCGCAGATATATCCTCTAAATTAATTCCACCAAGCATAGGGCTTATTAGCTTTACTGTTTTAACTATTTCATCAATATTTTTAGACGCTATTGCAATAGGCATTGCATCAATGTCTGCAAATTCCTTAAACAATACTACTTTTCCTTCCATGACAGGCAATGACGCTTCTGGTCCTAAATCTCCTAAACCAAGAACTGCTGTTCCATCAGTAATGACAGCAACAATATTTCCTTTAGAAGTATACTTATAGACATCCTCTTTATTAGCGGCAATCCTTCTGCAAGGCTCTGCAACTCCGGGAGTATATGCAATAGATAAGTCTAATTTATTCTTTAAAGGAACCTTTGATTTAACAGAGATCTTTCCTTTATGTTTCTCATGAAGCTTTAATGATAATGCATTATAATCTAGTTTTTTATTAATCATACTATGATAAAATTTAATTGAATTATAAATTTAATTATTAATACTGATAATCTAAGGTATTGCCCTGAATCTTGTTGATATCAAGCCCCATTCCAGAAAGATCATTCCGAGAGCAATTATCAATAATCCGATGCCTAGATCAAATCCTATATATGCTTCACTGGCATTTGCTAGTATTGCATCAAAAGTGTTGTCTAGGTCTTTTGTTGTCTTTGCATCAAAATATCTTCCGCCAGTCTCATTGGCTATTTTCATTAATGTATTCGAATCATAAACAGAGCTAATATTATAGTATTCAGGAAGATATCCTATTGGGCCTGTCTCAGATCCAATGCCTATGGTATATATCATAACATTATTTTGTCTTGCATAATTTATTCCTTCAAGTATTGGATCCCTGATAAAGTATGATACAGTGTTGCTTCCATCTGTCATTAGGATTATTGTTCTGCCCTTATCTGAAGCTAATAGCAGGTTTGTTGAGGTAACTATCGCATCCGGAATATTTGTCCCGCCAACTTTGGCAATTTCAAGGCCATTAATTGATTTTCTTAATTTTGAGAAATCATCTGTAGGAAGTGTTTCAATGAATGATGCCCCTGAAAAGCTCACCAAGCCGACTTTTGAATCAGTGCTTAATTCATCGATGAATTTTATTGTATAGTCTTTTGCAGCTTCAAACCTGGAAGGCTCAAGATCTTTTGCTGTCATAGAGGAACTTGAATCTATAGCAATGACAAAATCATTCTGATTAGTATATGCCAGATACCATACTTTAGTGCCAGAAACAGCCAATATCAAAGTGAACAGAATGACCATTCTTGCCAGAAGCACCATATGATTCTTAGTCATTATTTTTTGATTGCTGACTCTTTTCAATGCTTGGAAATTAGCAAACCTTATTGCCTTTCTTTTACTATATCTTAGAAAAGCAAAATGGCTCACAATTAATAAAGGTATGCTTAATAAGAACCATAAGTATTCGGGATTTTCAAATGTTAAGTACATTTTCACCTATGAGTCAATGCTCTCCTCCTAAAAAATTTTATAACCTCTTTTGCGAAATCCATATTAGTGGTAAGTTTCAAGAGATCTGACCTTGTTGCCTTAAAATGCTTTTCGATTTCTTTCTCTTCCTTTTCCACGAATTCCTTATAAGCTTTTGCATACTGCTTCACATCCACATATAATGTTTCACCTGTATAAGGATCTTCCAACAAGTATTGGCCTGATTCAGCAGGCAATTCCCTGTCCCTTGGATCTCTAATCATTATTCCTATAACCTCATATTTTTGTGATGCGATCCTCAGATACTTAAACCACTTTTCATCAAGTCCAAGAAAATCGCTGACAATAATCACAACAGACCTGCCTTTAATTACACTAAACAGGAGGTTTAAGGATTTGCCTAGATTAAAATTTCCTCCGTAATTATTTACATTGCTCAGGTCCTTAACGATCATATAATGCATTTTTTTGCCAACATTCAGAGGCAGCCTAGTTACCAATTTTTCATTAAACAAACTTAATCCAACAGAATCTCCGCTTCTGAGTATTGCGAATGCTAGGCTGCTTACTATTTCAGCCGCATATTCAGCCTTGAATTTTTTTGTTGATCCAAAAAGCATGCTATTGCTGACATCTAGCATAAAATATACATTGACTGTTTTTTCCTCTTCAAATTCTTTTATCAGAAGGCTCTTAGATCTTAGTGAGGCTTTCCAGTCTATTAGGCTGGCATCATCGCCATACTGGTAGGACCTATATCCAGAAAATTCCATTCCATGTCCTTTGAATGTAGTAGTCCAGTTGCCTTCAATGACATCGCTTAATGCAGATTGCCTTGCATATACGTCTAATTTCCTTATCTTTGGTAGAAGATCAGCATCTAGTCTTTCTATGGCCATTTTCAGAACTCTCTCAATCTATATGAACCTTCTTTAATAGTTCATCAATAATAGTATCAGTACTTATCTCATCTGCTTGTCCTTCATAATTCAAAATTATCCTATGTCTAAGCACATTATGTGCAACCTCTTTAACATCCATCGGAGTCACAAAGCTCTTGCCTTTGACAAGAGCATGCGCCTTGCTTGCAATAAATAACGCAATGCTTGACCTTGGAGAGGTTCCATATTCGATATATTTTCCTGTCTCTAGGTTATATTTTTGAGCATACCTTGTAGCCTCAACAAGTCTTACAATATATTTTTCAACTTTTTTGTCTAAATAAATCTTTTTTACATCTTGTTGCGCCCTAATTATTGTATCAGGAGTCATTGCTTGTGAAAGCTTGAATTCCTCAAATTTTCTTAAAGTGGAATTGGTATGCAATATTTTCAATTCATCCTCAACATTTGGATAATCCATTTTTAGCTTAAACATGAATCTGTCAATCTGCGCTTCTGGAAGTTTATAGGTTCCAAGGCTTTCAATAGGATTCTGTGTTGCCATTACAAAAAAAGGGGACGGAAGAGCAAATGATTCCTTTCCTATTGTTACTTGTCTCTCTTGCATTGCCTCTAATAATGCAGATTGCACTTTTGGTGGAGCCCTATTTATCTCATCTGCCAATACAAAGTTTGCAAATATTGGCCCTTTGACAGAATAGAAACCTCTACCTTCTTCATATGTTGTTATACCAATAATATCAGTTGGAAGCAGGTCTGGAGTAAACTGTATTCTTGAAAACACACCTCCTGTGATCTGGCTTAAAGTTCTTACCGTGAGAGTCTTTGCAATTCCTGGAACTCCCTCTACAAGAACATGGCCATTGCATAACAATGCTTCAATTAGACTATTAATAATCTCTTGCTGTCCAACAATGGCTTTGCTCATCTCAAACTTGATTGCAGAGAATTGTTTCTGATAATGTTTAAGCAAGTCCTCAAATTCCTTGCTTACGGGCCTAGCATAAAAAAGTTTTTGCATTATACACCTCTTTTAATCATTATAGAGGCATTCTATTTATATATATTTTGTTTTTAATAAGCATCAATAAATGCATAATCCGTATATTAAAATAGCAAAATTTAAATATACCCTTATTTGATACTGGTTTATGGAAAAAGAGGTGTCTGAGTCAGAGAGAAGATTACTGTTAAAACAAAGCTATTCAGAAAAAATCCAGAACCTGGCTTCTGCTGATAATGTAAAGGATCGAGATTTCTATGAATTATTCAGAAGATTCTTTGCAGATTTCTTAAAATTAGATTATGAGTTTGCTTATGAGGAATTAAGCCTTGAATTAAACAAGATATACATTAAACCTGCTCTTAAGAAAGACATTGATCAGATGATACGCCTTTTGACAGATAAAGAATATCTTGAACAGAACCCATTGACTTTGCCAGAAATAAAGATATTGTTAAATAATTTACTGGAGATAGTTAATTCATTGATAATAGACGTGACTGAAAAGAAGGAATCATTTTTAGATAAAATTTTCAGGAAAAAAAGCATTCCAGAAGTAAGCAGTCCTTTAAATAAAGATGAACCGGTACCATTAGATATCACGTCATCTGATATTAATCTTGGTCTTCAGGATAAACCTGCTAAAACAGTTTTGCCTGTCACAGAGGTTATCACAACAAGAATTGTTTCAAAGAGTAAAATACCTCCAGAATTGACGGCTGATAAAGTCATTGAGCCTCAAATTCAAAGCAATAAGGCAGATTCAAGTGAGCTAGATAGTTTGCTTGCTCAAATTAATTCTGGCGGTAATGTGTTGTTGGTGGATGAAAAAAAGAAAGAAGCTATGAGAGCAAAAACCCCTGCATCTAAAAAGCCTGAGCCTGATGTTGCACAAAATAGGGTAGTGAATATTCCTAATACTACAGCAATGAATATTCCTAATAATCTTATTAAGGAAAGCAGCGGCCCGCAAATCCAGGCAGTGCTTGTACAGGTAGAGCAGAGCTATAATAAAATAAATGAAAAGAATATTGACAGTGCGATTGTACACTATAAGAATGCTATTAGTCTATATAATCCATTGGATTATGATCAAAAGACAAGCATTTATCTTGAATTGTATGACCTATACCTGAGATTAATACAGTTATAATTTTTTTTTCTGATAAAGCCTCAGCTTGCTTTTCCTATAATTAGTCCTCTTTTTAGAAGTCAGAGCTTTTATCCTTCTTAAATATATAATATAATGATACAAAGAATATAACGCCGAATCCGATAAGAATCAGGTATTCAGTATAATTGGATTTCCAATTAAACCTGCTAATAAAATCAGTTGAGGGTTTTTCAATATTTCCCTTAGTGCTTACAAGATATTTGCATCCGTTAATGACATCGTCCACTAGCTTTGCTGTTGTATCAAAATTGTTGCTATCTAATGCCTTTTTTGCCTCATTCAGCAATTCTGTAAGCTCTTGGCATTCAGGATTGCTGCTTAATAAATCTCTGGCAAAGCTTATCCTTGTCTCTAGCTCTGAACCTTCTGATGTCATGTCAGCAGAATTTACAAAGATTGTTGCTGTATCCTTATATTTTGGATTTACAACATCTGCAGTGAGTTGTATCTCATAATGTCCCTCACTTTTGTAATTGTTAATTGTTAATGTTATCTCCTCAGTTTTATTTCTGTATAGTCTTGGGAAGAATGTCCTGTCTAAATATAGCGTTACATTACTTGCATTTGTGAAAGCATTTAAAGATACCCCTTCAAGAGTTGAATTCCATGTATTATTTAGGATTACTGGAACCTTAACAGAGCTATTCTTGTATACAGTAACTAGCCTTGGGGTAATTATTTGAAGCGGTTTAGGCTTTTCAACTTCTTCTGGCAAAGGAATTGTTATTGTTCTGGTGCTTGAACCTCCGCCTCCTGATTGCGGAATTACTTCAGGAGTTGTATCATTAGATATTTCACTGATATTGATCATTATTTCTCGAGCATATGCACTCATTGAGCTATTTGCAGAATCTGATGCTGTAAAATTCACAAGACAGGCTCCTACATCCACAGTTGTGACCTTAAAGCTTGTTCCGATAAAACTGAATGTTGCATATTCGCATGCTGTTGCATTAAATATCATGGTTGACTCATTATCTGCATCAATATTATTCAGGTCAATGTCATCATCAGGATCGTAGAATTTTATTTGTGATGCATAATATGTCATGTATCCATCATACGTAGTTGATCCATTTACTGCATTTGCTCCTGTTAAATTATGTAGTGCATTGATAAGCCTAGGGGGCCTATTTACATTTGTTACATTGATATTCCACATGAATTTGTCTGACCTGTTGAATTGGTCAGTTACTGTGATTGAAACATTATGATTGCCTGAGGAAAAGAAATCAAAGGACTTGCCATAATACGTATTTGAACTTACCGATGATCCATCATAGTACCATGAATAATTAAGGAAATTATCATATGTCATGTCATATGTAGCTGTCAGGTTGAAGATATATGTTGAATTCTCATTTATTGTTATATTGGTTGTGTTTCCTAATGAGCTTCTGTTCATGAATGCATTGACCACACTATTAGAGATTATCGGAGTTCCATATGGCTTGACTTCAGTAATATTTGGCGGGCTCGTGATATTATATATGTATATGCTTATTGATCTAACTGAGCTTACATTGTTATAGTAATCTCTTACTGTCATATTCACTGTGTAATTCCCTGCATCACTTGTTGTTAAAGGATTAAAGCTTATTGTGGCCTGATCAACATCTGTTTTTGTTAGTTGGAATAATGCATTATTAGGGCCTGTTACATTTGCATTGAATGTCAGGTTTTCATATGTATTCAAGTTTAAATCATCATCTGATGCTGATATCATTATTTCATAATTGTTTTGAATAACAAGTCTTCCTGGAGGAAGGGTTATTGCACTGTCAATAAAAGGGGCATTGTTTGTATTATTAATATTCAATATTAACACTGTGCTGTTCATGCCACCTCTTGTATCAGTGATATTAACCAATATTCCATATTGTCCTAGGATTGTCTGGTTTGGAGTAAAGACAATCATTCCAGTAGTTGTATTAATATCGAACAATGTGGAATTTGTCCAAAAGTTGTTTACATAGTCTCCTGAATCAGTATCATTGGCATAATTTGAGATGTTGTAAGTGCAGTTATATGGATAATTGCTTGCATCAAATTCAAAGCATAACAATTCCAATGACTGATTGAAATATGGATTAGTATTGGGAAGCAATGTTACTAATCCTGGTCTTGTATCATTTAAGTTTCCTGAGTCTCTAAGTATCACATCAAAATAATAGCTTTCTGATACATACTTCAGGAAACTTATCTTTCCTGTTGATGAATTAATTGTTATATTAGAACTATTTGTGGAGTAAGTTAATGAATCACCTTGATAAGTCTGAAGATCAATATCTGTTGCATTGACATAGTATGTGAAAGGAACGCCTGTATAGGCAATTAGGTTGCTTAAATTTTGGTTATTAAGAGAATTTCCATTATTATAGCTCATCTCAAAAATTTCTGGAGCATCATTAACATTAGTGATTGATAAGCTGATGCTTGTTGAAGCATTCTCTTTAGTATCATATATTGCCAATGTGAAAGAATTATATATCACATGATTATTTGTTAGATTTGATATATTAATCAATGCTGTTGCAGATGATATCCCATTAGGGTTTGACTTGTTTGTTGCTGTGTACTCAACGCTATATAATGTTGGGTTGCTTGTTGTAAAAGTGATAGTGTCATTATCGATGTCAGTTGCATTTATTGATATTACTAATTGACCTCCCTGAATCAGAGAATCATTATTATAGACTACATAAGTGTAATTTGCTTTATGGTTCGTTGGCATCACTTGCAGTATAAATGAGTCATTGAAAGATAAGCTTGGAGTTGCATTGTCATAGATGGTTACGGTTATGGTGTGGTTTCCCTTATCATTGTATTGTGATATATCCTGGCCAGAATTATTAAACATTATTTTTGCTGCGCTTGAATTGGTGTTTTGGATTAGTATGTTGCTTAAATCAGAGCTTATGTTGAAAGTGAATGGTAAGTCATTCTCTGGATCAGTACCATACACATAATAATTAAGAGCCTGGCCTTCAGTTATCGTCTTATCAGGCAGTACTGGATTGAAATACGGGGCATCATTGGTTGAAGTGACATTAATTGTAATATTTACGTCTCCATCTGTTGCTCCTCCAGAAGTTTGTACTGATCTATACAATAGAGTATGGATTCCTATCTGATTCTCATTTGTTGGATTGCATGTTATCTGTCCAGTATTTTCATTAACAGAGCAGCTTGCTGTATTTGGCTCTAGGATATATTTTATGGAATCCAGATCTGCGTCTGTAGAATTCAAATAATAGGTTGTTGAACTATCTTCGGCAAGATAAGGTATTGTCCCATTTGGTATTTGAGTATAGTTTGCATAATAGATAATCGGTTGTGTTGGAGCAGAGTTGATTACGGTTATTGTATCATTCTTTGTTTCAATTTCTGACCCATTGAAATATGAAACAGAGCATATCCAAATGTCAAATTTGGTGGTTAGCGCTTCATCGATATCCTCTGTCCCATTTGTGGAGCATTCCACATCTGCTGTACAGATTTTTGAGATGGTCTTGTTAGGCAATGAATTTCTATACCACGTTATATTAACTTCTGTTGTTTCATCTATTGTGAATTTGCATCGAAGATCTTGATCAGTATATATAGTTCCCGTGTTTATTTTAGGATTGCTGGTAAATATTCCTGCTATTGGAAATGCCAATATTATTACTGCAATAGCCAAAATCGCCAATTTGAGGTATTTTTGGTTGAACATTTTAGTAGTATTTCTCCAGGTATTTTATTACGTTGTAAACATGTAAAATCTCGTTATAGCATTGCTTCTGATCCTCTTTTTCAAAGGTATTGTATTCCTTAAGCAGGTTTTTATATAAATATTTTGCCTCAGGAAGCTCATGAAATTGCAATGCTATGTAAATATTTGATAATTCGAGGAATATTTTATCAATGCTCTTTGCATCCGGATTTTCCCTTTCTTTAGGCAATATCAATGCATCTTTACCATTTAATTTAGCAACAAGGAATAAATGCGCTATGAACTTGTCTATGAATGCTTGCAAATAAGACTTAATGTTTGTTTTTATTGTTGATTGATGGAAATCAATTAGGATGCTTTCTAGCAATCTGTTGTTCAATTTTCTGATGCTTTTTGGCACTTCTTTATCTGTTCCAACCAGATTTTCAAAAAATATCTTAATCACTTGTGGCATTTTAGCAATCGCATCCGAATGTTTATCATCATCATAAAGATCCTGAATATTCAGCATTAAGTTCAATATCATCTGCTTTTGTTCATTATTCAAGTATAATGGCATTTCGTTTAGTCTCTTTTTGGCTAAATATGCTGCTATAATCTTTTTTATATGCGGAGTGATTACAATTATTATTATAATAACAGCTAATGTTGATATTATTGCTGCAATAATCAGGTTCCTGTTTATGCCAACTTGAGCAGGTTGTTCTGTTACTTTACAAGCACCGCATTTTCCACCACAATCTACTTCAGTTTCATCTCCATCTTTAATTCCATTGAAACAGCTTGGTATAGGGGTACATGACTCGGTTTCATTAGGTTTGGCAATCTTGGTTCCGCAGCTGTTCCTGTCAATACATGTTCTAAGATGAGTATTATTTATACAAGTGCTCCATTCAGAACACTCCCATTTTTCCTCACAAATTATAGTTTCAGGAACATAAGTGCAGTTTCTTGTGAAGTTTCTTATATAATCCCTATAGCTGCATGCTTTATAATCTCTGCATGTCAGCATTTGTGTTCCATTGGGCATGCATTCTCCCCATGCGCTGCATCTCCAATCAGAAATGCAGCTCAAATCTATACCGCTGCTGCCTCCGCCTCCGCCTCCGCCTGATCCTCCTGAATCGCTTAAAGGACATCCGAATACAGAGTATCTCACTAAATTACTCACATTTATCAATCCATCTGGATCAGATGCTATAATATTGAAATATGCTAGCCCGCATTCAAGCCCTCTTATTGTTGTAAGGCTAGAATTGGATATTGTGATACTTATATAACTCTCGTTAAATATAAGTGCTTCATATGTCAGCTCGTCATTATCAGGATCTCCAAAATAGTTGTTAAGGAACAAGGTGTAAGCATTATTTTTCCTTAATGATTGATCAGGGATATTTCTAATTAGGTATGGGGCATGGTTATCGTCTATCACTTCAATATTTATATCTTCATAATAGGCATTATTTTCACATGTGCTGTCATCAAAAGCAAACACTCTTAATGTATGATTCCCAATATTTGATTCATCCAATATGACATTAATTATTCCTATGGATGAAACATTGAATAATGATGGATCTGTCAAGAACACCGCAGCATAAGACATTGAGTTATTGTCCGGATCAGTGGCATTTATTTGGCATGTAATCCTGTTCCCCCATATCATTGTTAGATTGCATGATCCTTCATATATGTCTATAGGGGGATTATTTAGGCACAGCATTGTTGTTCCTGATGCCAGTGCTGTCACTTGCTCTTCTGAAGTAAATTTCTGAATGCTATATTGAAGGTAGACTATTGTTACTATGTTAAGGGCTAATAAACCGATTACTGCCATTCCTAATACAATATTATCTTTCATTTCTTTAACCTTGATTTATGCTCATAGACTATTTCAGATAATTTGATCTTGATCCACTCAGACTTATTGACTTTAAGAATCCCTGATATTTCTTCAATATCCTTAAGAAGCTCTTTAGGCATTCTAATATTCAATTGCTCTGTTCTTGAGGATTTCTTAGCCATTTTATAATAGAGTATAGCGAATGATAGCGACTGCTATCATATCAATATATAATAATAGCTATTAATATACTTATGTATTTATAAAGTTTATCAATGAACCGGCAATTATGTCTTGTCATAAATAGAAACAGTTTTAATATGATGAGTATTTCGATCAGTATGGGAGTCATAGGCATAGCAGGGCCAAGTTGCAGCAGGAAATCAACAGTTGCAAGGATGTTAGCAGAAGATTTAGATACAAATACTTTTATTCTAGATGAATTTTAGATTCCAGGAAAGAAGATCTATGTTAATTATAAGGATGAGAAAGTAAGATCTTATGATAACCCAGAATTATATGATGCTAAAAGAATGGCTGATTATATTATTGCATTGAGAGACAAGGGATTTGTAAAAGGAATAAAGATTAATCTTAAAGAGCATAAAAGTGAAGCATTTGAGATGCATAAAAAGCCATATTTATTGGTTGAAGGATTTTTAATATATGCTTATGAGAGCCTTGGAAGCCTTATTGATTATAAGTTTTATATTGACATTCCGGATGAAGAGATCTTGAAAAGACGCAAGGTCAGGCCATTGCCTCCTCATGTTGATGAATCATTCATGAAAATCGGCATGGACGAATACAGAAGATATGGATCAATGCAGAAATATCTTTCTGGTGTCATAGTTTTAGATGGGATGAAAGATCCTGAATATCTGACAAATCAAATTCTGCAGTATTTACAAAAACATTTATAAAAACCTTCTTTATTCATTGTCTTATGCCGAGGTGGCACAACCTGGTACTGCGCTGACATAATTCCTTCGAAGAGATTATGACGCAAGATTGCTAAGTACGAATGTGCTTATGATTACCGCGCAATACGCATTGATCCAGTGTCCGAAAGGATTTGTGGGTTCAAATCCCACCCTCGGCGTTTAGTGGGCTTGAGCTTTGCTCAACCCACACTTTTTATCAAATTTTTCGTAAAAATTTGGTGGAAATCCCACCCTCGGCGTTTTTATTATTCTAATTCAGGCCATTTCCTGTTGATTATGCACTCCTGTCTGCGTAAATAATTTTTTTTAAGAAAAGCTTTTTAAATGAACTAATTTTCTGCCCTACCATAGCGGGGTAGGGCAGACAGGAGTGCCCGATGATCCTATTGACCTAGTAGGAGCGGAAGGCTCATAAGCACTCTGAGAGACCCATAGGTCGCTGGCCAGAGATGACAAATCTCTGGGCGAATTCAAAAAAGGCAATCGACTCGTTCGAGACCTCTTGAAAGTCCAGCCCCCGCTATTTTTTCTTGAATCAAATATGATAAATCCAGATATGCTTCTTCATGATGGTCATTAATACTGGATTCAAATCCCGAGTCCTTTACGTAGTCACTAGATAATAATAAAATTTATAAATAATGTGTTTGTCCTTAATATATGGTCGATAAGACAAATACGCCAAAACAATTAGGTTTAGATGAAGTCATAGCTAGAACTAGCTTTTTGACTTCCACTCAAAAGCAAAAATTTTATACGGCTCTAATAGAAGTTCCGAGATACACTCCTGAGTATATAAGCAGATTCTTTGAAAAGCATGAAATATCGATGGCTAATCAGATAGAATGCATGAATTTACTTGTGGCAAAGGGAACTAATTTTCAGACTATGGAGATGCTGATTCAGAACGGCTATAACCTGCAGCAAATAGACAGGGTATTAGACATTCATAGGAATAATCTTCCCTCCTACATCAGAACTACGGTTAGAGAAATAGATAATGATCCTGAGCATGTTCCAGACCTTAGAGACTTTATATCATATGATCACATAATTTTCTTAGATAGCATCACTGGCAGAAATGTCGATAATAAGATGATACAGCATTATATTGACAAAGTCACTGAATTTATCGATGATAATAATTTGCCTATCGGTGTCGGAGAAGCGCTATATGAAATAGAAGAGACATATGCAAGGCTTAAAAATAACATGACATTTGATGCCGCAATAATCCAAGCCTTAAATAAAATTCCTGAGGATAATCTTAATATTGAACAGCTAGAGGAGCTTGATGATTCTAGTTTATGTTTTGACAGGTTTTGCAATGGCGACCCCGGATATAAATAAAATTCTGAAATCAATAGAGAAGTACGGTATCATGCCAGAGTTTGTCAGTAGCTTGAATTTGGTTCAGGCAGTTGAATATATGAAAAATCATTTTGATAGAGTTCTTCCAAAAATATATCGTGTCGATTTAGGGCTAGCAGATGATGATGAAGTGTTCAAAGACTTCAATAATACCCGGTCAATCATAAGAGATTCTTCTTTTGAGAAGATATATTGGGCGTCAAAAGAAAAGAGAAAAAAATCTAATAGAAAACTTGCACTTTCTCAAGAGAAAGAATTGGTCTATACAACAAGGATGGACAAAGGACTCGAAAGATTCGTATTAGGGGAATATCTCGACATTTTAAGAGCCTCTGTGGCAAATAGCGCGTTAGTCATAAACACCGTCAATCCCATCTATGGAAATAATTTTTTCATAGATGCTCAGAGAATGTTTCAAAATGAATGGTTTAAGGATAAGGTTAATGAGCACAATGCCTTGATAGAGCAGACAAGAATAGATAGGGTTAATCAGACAACAAAGTCATTTGGCGGTAAATTAGGAAAAAATCAGGAAAGTATTGATACTCTAGAAAAAAGAATAAAATATGTTGATGAGTTCTTTAGAGACTATGAAACTTCAGAAATGCCATTCGATAATTTTGTCAGTTTAAGATATAAAGATTTTAAGTCTCGAGTATCAGAAAGCGGCTCAGGAGCATTATTTCTTCAATATGAAGACCTAAGGTTGGCACTCGCTGATTATAGAAAAGAACATAAAAAGAGTAGGAAGAATGATGAATATACTCAGACCACAAGAAAATTCATGAAATTGATATCTGCCTTGAATTCCCAACTTCAAGAGTCTCTAGATGAAGATATGAACTTCTTCAGGGGGTTCTTTAGGTTTAATCTCCTTCAGATTGATTCTAGAAGATATAAGCTATTCGCCGATAGCAGTCTGCTTAAAGAACATATAAAGAAATTCGGTGGAATATTCTACGGAGATTTTAATGAACAGCTTATAAAATCAGATGAGAATTATAGAAAATTAAGTAATGATTACGAGATGCAGAAACAAAAGAGAGATTCCTCATATCCTGATCTTGTTAAGAGTAGGAGGAAAATAAAGGATTATCTGAAAAAAGAACACAAACACTTGATAAGCGACAAGTTGAATGATAGTGATATTAGTAATATATTAGACCTGATCAAGAAGCAGGATACTTTTTCTCCAGATGATGCAGTCAAAGAGATTCTAATAAATTACTATACCTGCACTAAGAAACATTCAGCTCTCCAAACAGAGTTTGAAAAAACCCGAAAACAATTGACTGAATATTCTCTTAACAACAAGGTAGAGTTATTTAGAGCATATAAACATGACGAATTCATGAAGACATTAAAGAATTATCATATAAATAAAATAAAGAAAATGATTAATACCTTAAATAAGTATCATAGCAGGATAAAAGAAAGGATATATGATTTAGAAGAGCAAGTATCTGAAAATGCTTCTGAAGATATTGTAAGCCAAAAAATGAATTTTTCAGAGCTCGTAAAGTTCTACATTAGAGCCCTTCCAGACAAAAATCGTATTTTAGAACAATCCAGAGTGCTAAATAAAAATAGGCTCGAGACAATAACCTTATTGGCATTTGATGATTCTGGAAATATCTATTACCATAATTTAAGAGGGTTTGATTACTCTATAAGCAAAAATATGCTTCAGAAGACAAACAGAAAGATTGCGGCCATTGTGCCAAGTTTTATGCTGCTTAAATATGTGGATGTAAGTGCTCCTAGTAATGCCAAGCTATTGAAGTTAGGTGATGGTTCTGGGGATATTAGGATGTATCCTTCAATAATATTGGCTAATGATCTATATAATAGGTTGCTTTCAGACCCGATAAAAGGCAGTGTTATAATCTCTTCTGAAAAATCTGGAGAAGGTTTCCAATATAGAGTTGAAGGGATTGTAGGTGCAGAAAAGCTTGATATCCAAAATATTTATTAAAATATGATAATTCTATCAATTTATGACCATATATAAATCAAAATCCTTTCTCGCTCCTTTGTCTGGGATAAATGATCCTGCATTCAGGTTATTATGCTCTGAATTAGGGGCAGGATTGACTTATACAGAATTAATCAGTATTCATGGTATATTACATCATAAGGATAATATTAGGAGTTTTATTGAATATTCTGACAATGAAAAGCCTAGAGCAATACAATTATTCGGTTCAGATATTGAAAAAACAGTTCAGGCAGCTGAAATTGTTGAGAAACATTTTGATATAATAGATTTCAATCTTGGATGTCCGAGCCCTAAAATAACTGAACAGAATGCAGGAGCAGCATTATTGAAAAAACCTGAACATGTCAAGAAGTTATTATCAAAATTAGTCAAGGCTGTTGATAAGCCTGTATCAATTAAAGTCAGGGCAGGCATTGACAATAAGTCTTGTTTTTTGTTTAAAAATATTGCAAAAATTGCAGAAGAGTCAGGAGTAAGCATGATTGCATTGCATGCAAGAACATTAAAACAAGGATATTCAGGGAAAGCAAATTGGGAATGGATAAAAGAATTAAAGGAAAGTGTTTCTATTCCTGTTATTGGAAATGGTGATGTTAATACTCCTGAGGATGCAGAGAAGATGATTAAAGAGACTGGATGTGATTATGTTATGATAGGCAGAGCATCAATTGGCAATCCTTTTATTTTCAAACAATGCAATGATTATTTCAAGAATGGAAAATATGAAGTATTAAATGATAAGAAAAAAATTGATTATTTTTTCAAATATCTTGAATATGCAAAAGAGTTTGATGTATCTTTCTCAAAGATCAAAGTCCATGCAATGTGGCGCACAAAAGGCATGATAGGCGGAGCAGGATTGAGAAGAGAGATATCACAGGTTAAGAATTTAGATGAATTAAAAAAAATATTTCACAAACTTTATTAAACATCTCATCAATTACACGTTATGGCATTCATAGCAGGGATCGATGAGGCCGGCAGATAAATCTTTTGGGATTTAGCCGAGAGGTCCATTAATCGGTCCTTTAGTTATAGTTTGTGCAGCGATAGCTCAAGATAGATTAAGCATTCTTAAGGAGCTTGGTGTCAAGGATTCTAAGTTATTGACTGAAAAGCAAAGAGAGGAAATATTCAAGAATATTGAGCATCAACTAAAATATGAACTGACTATCATTCAACCTAAGGATATTGATGAAGCTGTTAATGCAAAATCCTATAATCTTAATTGGCTTGAAGCAGACAAGGCAGCTGATCTATTGAATAAGATTGATACAAAACTTGATAATGATGTTTCAGAGGTAATAGTTGATTGTCCTTCTAATAATACTAATGCCTATAAGAATTATCTTAAACAAAAGGTTGATAATGAAGAAATGAAATTAACTGTTGAACATAAAGCAGATCTAAATCATTTAATTGTTGGAGCAGCATCAATAATAGCCAAAGTGACTAGAGAGAAAGAGATTGAGAAGATAAAGAAAAAGATCAAGATAGACTTTGGCTCCGGATATCCATCTGATCCTAAGACAAAGGAATTCCTGAAAAAATATTATTCACAATATCCATTGATATTCAGAAAGTCTTGGGAGCCATACAAGAGCATTGTTTCTTCAAAAAGCCAGACTAAATTATTCAGTTGATATTGTCTGGCTCACGTAGCTTATGAGACTGATTGTATACCGAGTTATTCATTATCGTTGATTAATCAAAAAGTTCGCTAGCGGGCAATGTTCAGTTAACTATTTAAATAACCTATTATTGGATGAAAGAATGGGAAAACCACCTTTAATGAATGATCCTTCTAAGCAGCCATTGTACTTTAATCCTCATAATGAGCAATTCCATCATCCAGAAGATGATAATCCTGTATTTGTGAAGAAGATTCTTCCGGTAATAAAATATGTTGCAAACATAATCATTGTTCTATTGATACTAGCATTAGTGATAACTATATTATACAAATTATATATTCTGTTCTTCAAAGATCTCATTTCAGGAGACTTTAATTCAATAATCAATGACTTGTTATTGACATTGATCCTTATTGAATTGTTCACAATATTATATTCATATCTTCAGAAGCATTACATCAAGGTTGAAAGGGTTGTTGAATTGGGAATGATCTCAATCATAAGAGAGATGCTGTTTAAAGTTGAGGTATTTGAAGCAAATAAGATCTATGCAATAGCAGTCCTTCTTGTAGCTTTTGGAGCATTGTTCTTTATTGAGAAATACTATTCAAGGACAAGGAATGTGTAGAAAATGAAACTCGATGTGCCATTAATCAGGCAACCTAAAGGTTCTGTTGATTGTGGAATAGCTGGCTTAGCAATGATTATGAAGTATTATGGTTCTAATGTTTCATTTGAAAAGCTGAAAAATGAGATATCTGTTGATAAAATAGGCACATATGCACCGTAGCTAGGGTTATATCTTATTAAAAAAGGATTTAAAGTATCGATAATAACTCATCATCCAGAAATATTTGCTGCAAAAGATAAGAACCTATCAAAAAATGGAATCACTAAAAGAATCATTGCAAAGCTTACTAATAAGTCAAACAAGGTATTAAATTTTTTTAAGAAATTTTTAGATAATGGAGGAGAAATCAAAGTAAAGATTCCTGAAGAATCAGACATAATACAAGAAATCAGGAATAAAAGGCCATTAGGTGCTTTAATGACAACGAATTTTATTTATGGCAAAGAACCAAAATTTAATTTCCATTTTAACATAATAACAGGTATTGATGACAAATATGTATATGTAAATGATCCACTTCCAGATTCAAGAGGTGGCAAAAAGAAATATACTAAAAAAGACTTCTTCTATGGACTATATGCCTCTGCGTATGGAGATTTGGATAATGTATCGTTGTTGTTGGTTAGAAAGCCATAAGATTTATATATTTCTGCTCAAACCATCAAATTTATATATAGTTAGTAGATAATTTCCACTGATTTATGGTGAGGTAATGTCTAGACTTACACGTATTACAAGACTTGAAATAAAGGGTTTTAAATCATTTGCCAATAAGATTGAACTTGTATTTGGAGATCAATTCAATTGTGTTCTAGGTCCAAATGGATCGGGAAAATCTAATGTAATGGATGCATTATGCTTTGTTCTAGGAAAAGGTTCAAGCAAAGAGATGAGGGCAGAGAAAAGTTCTAATCTTATATATAATGGTGGAAAGCTTAAGAATCCTGCTAAAGAAGGAGAGGTAAGCATATTCTTTGATAATACATCAAAAGTGTTTCCTGAGATAAAGGATGAATCAAAAAGAAAAAAGCCGCAGGAAAAAAAATATAAAGATGAAATAAAAATCACTAGAATTATTAAGGAAAATGGTCAATCTAATTACAAGATAAATGACAAGACAAAAACAAGGCAAGAGATTCTTGATCTATTAGCATTTGCAAAGATCAATCCTGATGGCTATAATATTGTTCTTCAAGGTGAAATAGTCAATCTTATTGAGATGTCAACACAACAGAGAAGAGAGATGCTTGAACAGATTGCAGGGCTTTCAGTTTATGAGGAAAAGAAGGAAAAAGCATTAAGAGAACTTCAGAGAGTTGAAGAAAAAATGAATGAAGTAGAGATTATTCTTGCAGAAAGAAAAACTCATCTTAATGAATTAAAAAGAGACAGGGATCAAGCACTAAAATTTAAAGACTTGAATGATAAGATAAAAAGAAACAAAGCAACAATATTAAACTCAAAAATAAATTCTCAATCAACAGAAAAAGGCAAATTAACAAAAGAAATTGATGAAGGCAATAATAAGATAGCCAAATTAAATGAAGAATGCAATAAGCTTAAAGAACAGATAGAAAACAAAAAGCACGAGATAGATAAGATCAATAAGGAAATTGAGGAGAAAGGAGAAAAAGAACAAGTATCAATACATAAAGAGGTTGAGAGATTAAAAATTGATCTAGCATTAACTAGTCAGAGAAACAGTAATATTGATCAGGAGCTTTCAAAAATCGATGAGAGAAGATCTCAATTACAGAATAATTTTAGTGATCTTAATGAAAGGCTTGAAAGACTTGCGTTACAAAAAAAAGAGTTAGAGAATCAGATTTCTTCTAAGGATAAAGACTTAAAGCAGGTCGAGGATAAGATCAAGGCATTTATGCAGAAGAATGATCTTGATAACATAAGAGTCATTGATAAAGAAATAGAAGAGATTGATAAGAATGCTGAATCATTGAATGAGGAAATACAGAAATTAAGAGAGCAGCAGCAAAATCTTTTAAGAGAAAAGGACAAGACAGAATTAATAATTGCTAATATTGATGAAAGCATAGATAATGTCTTAAAACTTGAAAAAGAAAACAAGGATCAAATTCAAAAATTAAAACATAAAAAAGATGAATTCAAAAAAACAACACTTGAATTAAACACTCAATTATCAGAGAATTCAAGTCTTGCAGCACAGATTGATAATGCTAGATCAAGAATATTAAGCAGAAAAGAGGATTTAGTTAAATTAAATGCGAGAGATTCATCTCTTAAAGAAAGTGTCGCTGCAGGAGTTGCAGTCCAGAAGATTCTAGAGCTGAAAAGTACAAAGCCTGGGATACATGGATTAGTAAGCAGTCTTGGAAATGTCAAATCAGAATTCAGTCTTGCATTAGAGGTTGCAGCAGGACAAAGAATCAAGAGTGTTGTTGTTGAAGATGATAAGGTTGCTGCTGAATGCATAAAGTATCTTAGGGAGAATAAATTAGGAGTTGTTACATTTCTTCCATTAAACAAGATAAGAAGTGTTGCTATAAAACCCGAATTAAAAAATCTTAAGGCTCCAGGAATCAGGGGATTGGCAATTGACTTAATAACTTATGATCCTAAATTTGAGAAAGTCTTTAGCTATGTATTTGAAAATACAATAATTGTTGATGATATTGAGACAGCAAGAAAGATCGGTATAGGAAATTACAGAATGGCCACAATGACAGGAGATCTGGTTGAGACTTCTGGAGCAATGCAGGGCGGTTTCAGACAGAAGACAGCTCTTGGATTCCAGGAAAAAGAATTAAGAGAGGATATTGAAAAACTGAACAAGGAGATTGATGATAGCAATAGAGTCATTCAGAATCTTGAGCAGAAAAGAGCAGACAATGAGGAATTGATAGGAAGATTAAGAGAACTAAAAAGCAGTCTTGATGGAGAGATTTCAGCAATGGAAAAAACATTGCATCTTGATTCAAATGATCTTGACATAAGCAAAAAACAGAAATCAGAATTAAACAAGCAATTAAAGAATCTTGAAAAAGACATTGATGATATCATGAGCAAGACTTCTGAGAAAAACAAAGAGCTTGCACAATTTAAGATGAAGAAACAGCAGTTAAGAGACAGGATCAATGAATTGAGAAATCCTGCATTATTAGCTGAATTAAATGCTTTTGAGCAGAAAAAAGAGCAGATCAAAGAAGATATCAACAATATGAGAATGGAAATTAGAAATAATGATGCTCAAATAATCAATGTATTAAATCCTGAAAGAGAGAATATACAGAAAATCCTTAAACAGCAGGATAAAGAGAAGACATCTTTTGAGGATGAGAAAGATGCACTGAATAAAAGGATTAGAGAACAAGAATCTTCACTTAAGGAAAAAGAGGAAGTTGAAAAGAAGTTCTTTGAACAATTCAAAGGCCTGTTCAATAAAAGAAATAAGTTTGCTGATGAAGTCTCAAAACATGAATCTGATGTTTCAAGAAAACAGGATGAATCAAGAAGCATAGAGCAGAAAGTTAATATTACTTCATTGCAATCAGCTGAAATCAGGGCTCATTTATCAGGAATGATAGAGGAGTTCAAACAATATGAAGGAATTGAATTGTTTACTGATAAGCCAGAATCAGAAATTCTTAAGGAGATAGCCCAATTCGAGAAATTACTAATAGACATTGGAGCTGTAAACATGAGAGCTCTTGAGATCTATGAAAAGATAGAAAAAGAATACAAGACATTTATTGAAAAGAAAGATAAAATAATCAAAGAGCGTGAATCAGTATTAGTTATGATCAATGAGATTGATTCAAGGAAAAAAGAATTGTTCATGAAAACATACGAAATACTCGACCATAATTTCAAAGTGATATTCTCTGCATTATCAACAAAAGGAGAGGCAAGCCTTGAATTAGAGGATCCGAATGATCCATTTAATGGAGGATTATTATTGAAAGTAAGAATTACAGGAACTAAATTCCTTGATATTAAATCACTTTCTGGGGGGGAAAAGACAATGGCAGCAATTGCATTCATTTTTGCAGTCCAGGAATATGATCCTGCTCCATTCTATATTCTTGATGAGGTTGATGCTGCTCTTGACAAAAAGAATTCAGAGCAATTATCGCAATTGATAAAGAATTATGCAAACAAGGCCCAATACATTATAATTAGTCATAATGATTCTGTGATCTCAGAAGCAGACACTCTTTATGGCGTATCAATGAATGAGCATGGAATATCAAAAGTGACTAGTTTGAAGATATAATTTTATATATTTCTATTTTTTCTCTGTCAATGATTCCAATGCGTCATTTATGCCTTTTGCTGTCTTGTCCCAGGAGAATCTTTCAATAACAGTTGCTCTAGCATTTTCTCCAAGTTTTTGTCTTAATACAGAATCGTTGATAAACCTCTCTATCTGCCTGACTAGATGATATGGATTCTGTTTTTCAAAGAACAATCCATTAAAACCATTTTTAATGTATGATCTTATGAAACCTACTTCTGTACTTATACAAGCTAACTTGCAGGACATTGCCTCAAGCATGCTCAAACAAGTTGTCTCTGTCAATGATGTCAAGCAATATATATCCATTATTTGAAGATATGGTATAGGATTATTTTTTGATCCGATCATAATAACATCTTTCCTATCATAAAACTGTTTCTTTACTGATTCAACACCATCCCCAACAATCATTAATTTAATATTCGTATAATGATTTTGCAGTCTAGTAAATGCTCTTAATAATGTGACTAGATCTTTTTCTCTGCCTATTCTTCCATGATAACCAATGACTATGTCAGAAGGTTCGATATTCAGTTTATCTCTTAATTCTTTTCTTGTTGCATCATTATCCAATGGCTTGAATTTTTCTGTATCAACACCAAGGTTAACAATAACTGATCTTGTCCTGATATTATTCCACATGAATATCTCAGCAACATTATTTGATGGCATTATTATCAGATCACACCTATTATATAGATTCTTTGCAACTCTTTTTGCAAGTATTCTAGAATATTTTTTTAATAATATATTATGCATAGCTTTTGGGACAAGTTCCCATTCAATGCTGTGAATGAAGCTCACTAATGGCTTTTTGTATTTCTTTGCTGCATTGATTGCAATTGATCCTACAGATCCTATACTTTGACAGAAGACAATATCTGATTGCTTGACAAATTTTCTGATAACATATGGCTTGAATTTTGCTGCAGGAAAATCTCCTACTTTAATAATATTTGATAAAGGTATCGTAATTATTCTTATGTTTGGATCTTCATATACTCCATAATCAGGGGCAATTACTGTGATCTCGTAATTCTCTTCTAGTCTCGGAATTATTTCTGATAAGAATCTACTTATTCCATCCCATCTAGGAAGGAAATTATCTGTTGCTATCAACAGTCTTTTTTTATCTTTTGCTTCTGTCATCTTATCTTATAAAAAACCTCTGCAAATTTCATTTTATTTAATATTCCTGATAGCCATGCCTTTAGGTAAACACTCCATAAGAGTGTTGTTAATGCAACCTGTTGGCTCTCAAACATCTTCAACGCCTTGATTTTAATCTTGAATGTTGATGATATATCAATAACAATTTTTGGATGATGTTGTTTCTTTATATTAAATAAATTCCATATATCAAACATATACACCTCTGACTTGTATTTCATTTTATCAAGAGTATCTAGAAGAAGTTTGTTTAATACTCTATGATCAGGAAGAGGATCATCATGAGAATGAGTAAATATTCTTGTAGGTTTGTGTTCTAGTATTAATTTCTTAAGCTTGGCATACATTTTTTTACTTTTGAATTGCTCTGCAAACTTATTCTCATCAAGTCCCAAAAATATGACTCCGCTGCCACCAATATATTTATCAACATCCTTTGCTTCTTTAACTCTTGCGGAGGCAATGATCTCTTTTTTTATTAATGGAGAGGAAAAATGTCCGTAAGAGAATATTATTGTGAAGATCTCTTTGCCTTCTTTTGCATATTTGGCTATTGTTCCGCCTGGACCAAATATCTGATCGTCAGAATGCGCACAAATAATCATTATGTTGTTCGGGTCTGGCTTAATCATTATCACAGAATTGTATCAGAGGTTTTTAAATTTAACCAAATGACCATGCCATCAAGCAAACCTCATGTTGCAATATTAATTTATTACAAGTGTGCCTGTCATTTCACGATGCCCAGAGCCGCAATAAGTGTTGCAATAAAAGTCATAGGTTCCTGATTTGTCTGCAGTAAATTCCAATACTTTCTCTTGCCCAGGGCTGATTGGCGCAGTATCGACATTTAATCCAGGTATTGCCAGGCCATGCGTCCCGCTTGTTACAGAGAATATTATCTTGACATTATCTCCTTTATTGATTTGAGGTCCTGTAACATCAAACCCGAAATTATATCCTACAATATTTATAGTCTTAATGTTGTTTGTTTGAGTATTTGTTGTGGTGTTTGGCTGCGTTGTTTGCGTGTTTGTATTACCTACAGTATTTCCGTTATTTGAAGAGATATAATCTTGTCCTCCTTGATTATTTGTTGATACTGTATTTCCAGTAGGCTTTACCTGTTGTGTACATCCAACTAATAATCCTAAAACCAAAATCATTGCAATTATTCCATAAATCTTCATAATAAACACCTCATAGTATAAAAAGGATACTATGATGTCTTTTTAAAGTTTCTCAAAAATCAAAGATTTTTGATGACACAGAAATCTAAAGATTTCTTTTGTGTTAAAGATAAAGAATGCGTCAGCCGAGATTCACTGGACATTCACGCGCAGGGTATTTAAACAGATAAACATTTCTCTGCTGAACCTTTCGAAATATCTTCATTCTGAGTGAGAAGATATTTCTCAGAGGTTCATCATGAAACCATATTTGAAAATAAATTATTTATGCAGGGATATTGTCCGACTTCACGCACATTTATGTGGAGATGGTTGTTTGTATGAAAAACTGGAAAAACCGAGCAGATCTAATATCCTCAGAGGCAGAGTAGGAAGATTCAAGAGATATGTCGTAGATTATTCTAATGTAGATAAGAATTTACTTGATGAATTTCAGAGGATTATATACGAAATTGCTCCCTTATCATATATCTCAAGAGGAAATAATTTTGTTAGAGTCAGAAATAAGACACTTTTTTATTATATGAAAAGTTTAGGATGCGGGAAAACCGAAGATTGGCATATATTTGAATATATATTAAAGAATCATCAATATAGATTAATATGGCTGGCTGCTTTTATTGATGATGAAGGATGTATTAAAAATAACTCTATAGAGATATATACGACTAATGAAAAAGGAAAAAATCAAATAATAAGATTATTAAAATCAGAAAATATTAATTGTAAGATTTACATAAGAAGACCTTCAGATAAACATCCGAGATTTTTGTACACGATAAGTCTATCCGGATTAAATCTATGTCGGCTTAGGAGTTTGAATTTGGTTCACTCAAAAAAGAAAAATAAATTTAAGGAACTTATAAGAGATAAATGCGCTCGCCGGGATTTGAATTCCCGAATCGTTCAATCAAGAAACGATTTCCCGGGCACCCGGCTAGCCTCTTTTTCTGCAGATGCAGAAACAATGGAAGGCCGGAGTCATAACCGCTAGACCACAAGCGCATTGATGAAAGAAAAAATTATGGATTTATAAAATTAGTGGAAATATGATTAGCATGATATCAATCAAAGATATATTGTTTTGCGGCAATTCTTATTTCCACAAGTGCATTTCATTTCAAAACCTGAATGCTTGTCTTCAGAATAATTGCCTGTTATCTCTTCGCCTTTTTTTATATTTCTCTTCGCCACATCACAGAAGTTCTTAATGTATGTATTTGCCTTGCAGGAATGATTGACATATTTGGCAGGTCTCTGGTTAAGGATATATTTCTTTTTATAATATGCTATATATTTCTTATCTTTATTGGAGAGTTTATCAACATCTTTTTTATTTAATTGATGGGATATGTCCCATTTTATTACTATTTCACCTTTCTTAAAGTCTCTTGCTGCAAAGACGCCATATCCATTAATCTTCGATTTTTTTACAACAACATCTTGCATGAGCTTGTTCATTAGTTTTGATTTATCAATTTTACCAAATAAGAACTATTTCTTTGCTTTGATCTGTTTAGTCTCATCAATCAATAAAGTCATTTGATCAATTGCTATAGTATTTAATTTCTCAAGTCTTTTTGTTTTCTCAATTTTCTCCTTTATAAATAATGCGTTTAGATTCTCAAGATTTGATAAACATACTAATTGTGTGACATCTGCGTAATCTCTAATATTTCCTTCTAATTCAGGGTTTCTTTCTCTCCATTCCTTTGCAGTCTTTCCGAATAATGCAAGATTAAGTATATCTGCTTCCGTAGCATAAATTAGGTTTTCCTCACTTCTAGTAATTTTTTCTGGTATAAGATGTTTTTGTATTGCATCTGTATGTATTCGATAATTTATTTTTGTTAGTGTTCTCTTAATATCCCAGTCTAATGATTTTCTTTCATTTTCCTCATCTTTTAGCCTCTGGAATTCTCTAATCAGGTATAGCTTAAATTCAACAGATATCCATGAGGCAAATTCAAAAGCAATATCCTTATGGGCGAATGTTCCCCCATATCTTCCTGGTCTGGAAATAATACCTTTGGCACTTGTCTTTTCCATCCATTGTGTAGCTGTAAGCACAAAACTGTTTAATCCTGCTCTTTTTCTAAACCCGTCGAATTCGACGGGATTAAAATCTTTGTTATTTATCTTCTCCCAAATACCTAAAAATTCTATTGTATTCCTATTCCTCAGCCAATTTTTTATGATATCATCTGTTCTCTCATCCTTATACCTGGCAATATCTGTCAAGGATATATATTCTTCGTCCTTTATTGAGATGTTACTTCCTAATACACTTATTTTGACCATAAAATAGGTAAGTGATAATCCTTAATATGCCTTTATCATAGAATTTCGGAAAATATTTGGGAATAGTAGTATGCTTTATATATAGTATTTTTTCATTTCCGGAAGGTTTACAGAGATTGATGGATAATTTTAAGTTTTCTAATCAAGAATTATTTCCTTACTTTAATTTGTCCAGTCTCTATTTCATGCAATAATAATGCGAATTTTTTCATCAATTCTTCTCTTTCCTTTAATAATTTCTCTTCTCTAGACATTTTATATCCTTGACCCTTCCTGCCTTAACATCCTCTAGGCTCTCTATCATATCTCTAAGAAACTCATTCTGATCTTCTAATGTTTTTTCTTTTCTGTTCATAGTCATCGTAAATTGTTGTTGTTTAAATTTTTTTATGGGTTAATATGAGAATTATTTTATTTCCATTTTTTATCAGTAAAGAAAACCAATATTCCGGGAGCGATTAATAATATTGAAATTATAATACCTACTATGCCTAATGTAGTGCTCATTCTGAACACGTGTGCAACAAATATGGTTATTAAGAATAATAATCCAATAATAATTGATAATACTCCAGAAGTTCTGAATAATAAGGATTTCTTTATAGATATATATTTTCTTATTAGTAATGCAAAAAATATGAATACTATGCCCATAATTGTGAATACTATTAAACCGAGTCCGGCAATAAAAAGCATCATTATAAATAATATTATCGCAGTTAATGTAGATCCTGATATTCCTAAAATTCCTCCGACTTTAGAAACTACTGGTTCTGGACTAAGTATTCCTGTTATTGATGGCGGAAGTGTTATGGTAATAATTTGTGATAGCAAAATTCCTATAATTACCCATATAGGGTGATTGTGAAATGCATTGAATGCGCCTTCTGCACTGAATCCTGCTATTGCTAAAAGCAATAACGTTATTAAAAGACAGATGATTGATAGCCATACTGTAATATAGAAAAATGAACGAGCAATAATTTCTTTTGCTAATCCAAGGAATTTCTTCCAGTTCATAATTAATAGGTAGATAGTATATTTAAAAAGTTTTTTAAGATAATTAAAGTACAAACAAACATTTATAAACACTCCTTAACTTCTTTCATTATTAAAAGAACTTTTGAGAGCTGGCGCATGTCAAGAACAAGCGGTTCTTGATCATGATCAGAATTTTTCGATAAATGAAAAATTCTGACATTCTTATGTTGCTTGCTCACAATCAATGGGCAAGTTAATTGCATACTAAAATTTGATTGGTTATAAGATTCTTTTGGAGATAAAATGAAGTTTGAAGAATTAAACTTGAGACCAGAACTGCATAAGGCAGTTCATAAATTAGGCTTTACTGAAGCCACAGAGATACAGGCAAAATGTATTCCGGTAATATTATCTGGAAAGGACATGGTTGGACAGAGCCAGACAGGTTCGGGAAAGACAGCTGCATTCGGATTGCCTATACTTAATATGATTGAGGCAGGAAAAGGAGTTCAATCAATTATATTAACACCAACAAGAGAGTTATGCGTTCAAGTGCATGATATTATGCGCCAGATGGCGCAATTCATGAGGATAAGGATGGCATCTGTTTATGGCGGTGTAAGCATCAGTCCACAGATTGATGAATTGAGAAGAGCAGAGATTGTTGTCGGAACACCAGGAAGAGTGCTTGATCATTTAGACAGAAAAACATTAGATCTTTCTAAAGTTAAGATATTTGTTTTAGATGAAGCAGACAGGATGCTTGAGATGGGATTTATTGATGATATTAAAATAATATTGAAATATGTTTCAAAGGATAAGCAATCATTATTGTTTTCAGCAACAATGCCAACACCAATAAAAGGCATAGTACAACATAACTTTAAGAATCCTATATTTATTACAGGACAGAAACATGTTGATAAATCATTATTGAAGCAGATTTATTATAATTTACAACCGCATGAGAAATTCTCTTTGCTAGTGCATTTATTGAATCAGAAAAAAGGCATTTCATTGATTTTTTGTGCAACAAGAAACGAGGTTGATGTTGTAAACAATAATCTAAGGAAGCAGGGTGTAAGGACAGTTGCAATACATGGAGGATTGACGCAAAGCAAGAGATTGCATACTGTTGAGATGATAAAGAAAGAGCATGTAAATGTTTTGGTTGCAACAGATGTTGCTGCACGCGGATTGGATATAAGAAATATTGATCATGTCTATAATTATGATCTTCCTAAATCATCTGAAGACTATACTCATAGGATTGGAAGAACTGCAAGAGCAGGTGATGAAGGAGAAGCAATAACATTATTAACACATGCTGATTATGATAAATTCTCAAAGATATTGAGTGATAGGAATATAAAGATCGAGAAAGGGGTAATGCCTGCTTTTCCAATGATTAAGTTCGAGAGATTGAGCCGAGATTCTTCCCGTGGTGGATCATTTAGAGGTTCTAGCTATCATAGAGGTCCAAGCGCATATAGAGGTCCTAGTGAACATAGAAATGTAAGCAAAGGCTTCCATAAACCATTTGACAGATCCAGTACAACAAGCCAGGACAGGAACGAGCGCAGAAGAAGAAGAGAAAGAAGATAAATATTTTTTTAATTTTTAAAAAATAAAAAATAAAAAAAAATTATTTAACTGCTAGAGTCTTTGCGTTCACTGGCTTACCTGTTGTTGCTTTAGTCACTTCTTGCTTCACCAAGTTGGCAACTCTCTGTTTAGATTCCAATACTGAGCTTACTGCTACTTTCTTGAATGGAACAAGATTTTTTCCTTGAATAGCTATTGATTTTGCATAACTGTCAAATGTAAATTGTCCCCATCCTGATGTGCTCATCCTGTATTCTTGTGGTCTCAGATAAATACTTAAATACAAATTAGAACTTACATTTTTTGATGAGATGTTTAGCGGTGCGAGGTATGTTACTTGTGTTGGACAATTATCTAGAGACGTTCCCTACCAGATATTTTGTTGTGTGCCTGAATACGCGTTATAGGATAAATAGCATATCCCTCCATTTGAGTTTTTTGCCTCAAAATATACATAATATTCATTTGTTACAGTATTCTTCAGTATTGATCCTGAAATCAGAGTCGGATATGAGTTAGCGTTACTGTTAAATGTGTAAGTATCTTGTTTACAATCTTGTTGTGTATTGTTATTATATATAACACATCCCCAAGCTGAACACTGTGCTGACATAGATTGAAAACTTAATGAAATCGTTCATCTCAGCGAACAAAAATAATGATATTCATTAGAATTCAACTAAAAATCTTCTTTATATGATCTTCAACTTCTTTTTTTGTCTTCGGAGTTATTTTCTGAGATCCAGAAAGCTTCTCAAGTGCAAGGATTGATTGCTGTAGTTTATGTTTCTGTACTGCTTCCCTGACTGAATGTCTTATGAATTCCTGAAGATTTGAATATCCTTCTATAATAGATATGGACTCTGCATCTTTCAATATCGAGTCTGAAAAGCGTATGCTTACTAGTTTATTGACCATAACAATAGATTTATTCCTGCTTTTATAAATGTTATCTTTTGATGTCAAAAAGCATCGCTTTTTGAAACAGAAAAATCTTTGATTTTTCTTTGTGTCATATCTCATCAGCACTTTTTATAGGTATTTTAGCAATTATAAAATCTTTTTTGTTTCTAGTAACAATCACATCCACATTTGAACGTTCTGCAATGCAGATATGAAGTGTATCATTGAAGTGTGTTGGAGGTCTTTTAGCAAGAGATTTGTCTGCCAGTGTTGCGAATATTGTTTCTATTTTATGTGATATTAACCTCATAAGACTATCTGAATTAACTTTCTGGAATGATAATTCTTCAAGAACCACATCAGAAATTACTATCGTATGCATACAGGAAATCACCCTAATGAAAAAATCATATGCAGCACTATTTCTGTCATTAAGGAAATCCATAAAAACATTTGTGTCAACATATACTCTCATAAATCGAGTAATGATTGATTCTTCATAATATTTTTGGCTGTATTTTCGGAGGATTTCCGTTATTTGCAGTAAATCTTCCGCTTTTTCTTTGAGAAAGACTTATTAATTAGAATTAGGAATGTAAATCTGCCATAATGTTATGGTGATTTTATCATAACAAATGAGAGACAGTGTCTCTCTAATCAAAGAAGAATAAACCTTTATAAATCCTATTTTATTTCTGGAATCATGGTTTTAGATAAGTTAGGAGAATCATTGAAGAATACTCTTGATAAGATCACAAGGGCATTGTTTGTAGATGAGAAACTAGTCAATGAATTAGTTAAGGATATTCAAAAATCATTACTCCAAGCCGATGTCAATGTTAAATTAGTATTTGAACTTACAAAAAACATCAAAGGGCGGGCATTAAAAGAAGAAGTTCCAAAAAACATCTCAAAGAAAGAGCATCTAGTGAAGATTGTTTATGAAGAGTTAGTCAAATTTTTAGGTGGAGAAGGGGCAAAGATAGAGATTAAGAAAAAGCCATTCTATGTAATGCTAGTAGGTTTATTTGGATCTGGAAAAACAACTACAACAGGAAAATTAGCAAAATATTATCAAAAAAGAGGATTTAAGGTTGCTGTCCTAACAACAGATACTTGGAGGCCTGCTGCATTTGATCAATTGAAGCAATTGGCAGAAAAGCTTAATGTTGATTTCTATGGCGACAAAACAGCAAAAGATCCTGTTGCAATATATAAGACGTTTGATTCCCAATTAAAAAAATATGATATCATATTAATAGATACTGCTGGAAGAGATGCATTAAATGATGAATTGATAGAAGAATTAAATCAGATAAATAAAACCGTTAAAGCAGATGAAACATTATTAGTCATAAGTGCTGACATAGGACAGGCTGCTCAGAAACAGGCTGAAACATTCAATGCAACATGCAATGTAACAGGAGTAATTATAACAAAATTAGACGGAACAGCAAAAGGCGGAGGAGCATTAACAGCATGTTCCGTAACAAAAGCTCCTGTGAAATTCATTGGCTTAGGAGAAAAGGTTGATGCATTAGAAGAATTCAAGCCAGAAGGATTTGTAGGAAGATTGCTTGGAATGGGAGATCTAGAATCTCTATTAGAAAAAGTCCATGAAGCAATATCTGAAGAGGATGCAAAGGATTTAGGAAAAAAATTCTTAAAAGGAGAATTCAATCTAATTGACTTGTATGAACAGATGCAGGCAATGAAGAAAATGGGACCGTTAACAAAAGTTATGGAATTGATCCCTGGAATGAATGCAGTGAAAATACCTAAAGAATTAATGGAGAATCAGGAGATTAAGCTTGATAAATGGAAGATTGCAATGCATTCAATGACAAAAGAAGAGCTAGAAGATCCTGAAATCATTGATTCATCAAGAGCAGAGAGAATATCAAAAGGTGCAGGAGTAACAACAGGAGATGTAAGAGAGCTAGTAAAGCAGTATAAGCAGGCAAGAAAATTAATGAGAATGATGAAAGGCAATGAGAAGGGCATGGAAAAAGTGATGAAGAACATGCAAGCAGGGCAGCTGAAATTCTAAAAATGTTCAACAAATATTTTAAAGGTTTGGATAAGAAAAAAGTTATTTCTTGGTCTTTATATGATTTTGCAAATTCAGCTTATACTATATTAATACTGAGTTTTGTTTTTCCAATATACTTCAAGGAAGTCATCGCCAATAATGCTGCTGCAGACTTTTATTGGGGATTAATAGTAAGCGTATCGATTCTAATCGGAGGAATAATTGCTCCTGTTATAGGAGCAGTAGCAGATTATGACAATAGACGTAAATCAAAATTCATAATTTTCGTGCTAATAGCAGTTATTGGCACTGCAGCATTATATTTTACTGGGCAAGGAACACTTCTTTTTGCATCTTTGATATTTATTCTTGCAAATATTTTTGTCGAATTAGCACAGGCATTATATGACTCCTTTCTTCCAGAAATATCTAAAAACAAAAATGCTGGAAAAGTTTCTGGTCTAGGATGGGGCTTAGGATATTTAGGCGGCATAGTTGCGATGCTGGCTTTAAGGCCTTTGTATGTCAATGGATATTCCAATGATACATTATATAGATTAGTGTTTCCGTTAACAGCTTTATTTTTCCTTATTTTTTCAATCCCTATATTTATAAATCTCAAAGATAAGAAACTCAAAAAAACAAAAGTAAATATTTGGAAGAAAACAGTTCAAGGATTTAAGGATGTGCTAACAACATTGAAACAGATAAGAAGATATAAGAATGTTGGCTTATTTTTGGTTGCATTTTACTTTATGAATGATGCGCTAGTTACAGTATTTACATTCCTTCCGATATACGCAAAATCTACGTTATTACTCAGTTTTACTCAGATAATGATTGGGGCGGTTTTAGGGCAAGTTATTGGTTTTATAGCAACAATAATTTTTGGGTCATTATCAGACAGAGTCGGTTCAAAAAAATTAGTATTAGCAGCGATTGGTGTGTGGATGTTATCTATTGCAATACTTTATTTTTCATTCTCTGCAACCCTATTTTATATTGTGGCCGTACTTTCAGGATTGGCAATAGGTTCCAGTCAAGCAATTGCCAGATCCTGGCTTTCAAGAATAATCCCCTATGCTAAAAGATCCCAATTCTTTGGTTTTAATGCATTTGCAAGCAAGATTGCCGCAACTACAGGGCCGCTTCTTTTTGGAGCAATATCTGTTATTACCGGAAATCAAAGATTAGCGCTTTTATCAATAATTGCGTTATTCTTAATTTCGTTTATATTATTCCTTTTTGTCAAGGAGAGATAATTCAAATAATTTTTAAATAATAGCTTTCTCCGCGTATTATGAAGATCCTGTTTTTTGTTGATACTCATGGAAGCGAGCAGTATCATAGAGAGATCGTTAAGAAGTCTAAGAATGTTGATCTTGTTGTGTGTGCAGGAGATTTCACAATATTTGAGAGCAATATGCATGTGCTATTAAGAATGTTTGATAGTATAGGAAAACCATTTATTCTCATACACAGCAATCATGAGACTTCATCAGGATTAATGGCTGCATGCCAATCATTAAAGAATGTTAAATTCATCTACAATAGTTATTATGTCAAAGATAAAGTAATATTCTTTTGTTATGGCGGAGGAGGATTCAGCATTACTGATAAAAGTTTTGATGTTATTGCAGAGAATCTCATGAGAACAAAACAAAAAGATTTTCCTAATCATAAATTGATATTTGTCACTCATCAACCGCCTCATAATACAAATCTTGATAATATTGGAGAGCATGTTGGAAATATTAATTTCAGAAAATTCATAGAAAGACATCAGCCATTATATGCAATTTCTGGGCATATACATGAAACATTTGACATTGATGATAAGATAGGAAAAACAATATTATTCAATCCAGGACCGATAGGAAGAATCATAGAGATATAAATAAGTATTAAAACTTCATTATCCTTCCAGGAAAATCCTTTTTCATTAATAGAACTACTCTTGATGCTTGTTGCTCATCAATCAATTTATATCCGCAATGCTTGCCTATCTCTAATGCAAACTCTTTGACTTCATTATGAAGAGGCATGTGTTTTATTGTCAATCTTTCCCTGCTCGAGCCGACATGCATATATGCCTTTACCTCAACAAACAATGCATCTGATTTTTTTATTAATTGGGCATATTGTTCTGGATTGATCATGTTCATGTCTTTGATTAAAGTTATTCTAATTGATGTTCTTGTCTTCTTTTTTAGCTTCCTAAGAATATCTAATGTCTGCATCAATCTCTCCCATCCATCTTTTATTGAGGATCTGTCTATCTTGAAGAATAATTCTTTATTAGGAGCATCAATTGAAACATATAATTGTGTCGGCAATGCATTTTCTTTTTCCAATTCTAATAATCTTTCTGGAACTAATCCATTTGTAACGAGAAATGTTGATTTTTTTCTCTTATGAAGTTCTTTGATCAATTCAGCAAGTTTCGGATAAAGTGTAGGCTCGCCTGCCAATGATATTGCAAAATGCTTTGGCTCCTGAGCATCTTTCCATTTTTTCATGTTTGTTTTTGAATTCCCAGGATAACCATTAAGAAGCTTTGCATGGCTCTTTATTGAACCATCAATGATCAATAATGGATCATCAATATCTTTGTTATCCATTTTTCCTTCTGTTCCTTCAAGATTTCTCCAGCAGAAGATGCATTTGTTCTGGCAGAAATTTGCATCAGGAGTCATCTGGCAGCATGCATAGCTTTTAATGCCATAGAATTTTTCCTTATAGCAGACACCTTGATCCCAGATGCTCTTCTTTGTCCATGTACAGAGCTTTACAGCTCCAGAATTTCCAATTACTCTGTATTGCTGTTTTGTCAATAGTTTCTTAAGAATTTCATCCATGAGAATTGGATATATAGATTATTTTAAAATGTTATGGTAAAATATATAAATCCCCTTCCTTTTTTTTATTCGTGGACATAAACAATATTGTAAAAGCAGTGGAATCTTCTGAAGCTTTCAAGAATATTGATCCTGACCATTATCTTGTGCATATTTTCCGGATGATGGATTCAACAGACTCGGATGATTGTCAGGTAGGCTATTATCTTAAGAAGTCAGATAAGGTAACAGTATTTGAGTATGATAAAGGTGATGTGAAATCAACAGAGCCTCAGGAAGCATTTAAGGAGAAAAAGATAATTCTTCCATTAAGGCTTGAGAATGTGAAGATGAGCGTGGATGATGCATTAACAAAGACAGATGAAATTGTCAAGAACAATTATCCATCACAGATGCTGCTGAAAGCAATTGTATTACTGCAGAACATTCCTGATTTCGGATTGATCTGGAACATGACAGTCATAACGCACACATTCAATGTAATAAACATAAAGATCAATGCAGAAACCTCTCAAGTGATCAGGCACAGCATGGAATCATTATTGCAGTGGAAGAAAGAATGAAACTATTCTTAGCATCACAGGCAGGAAGAACAATTGATCTTTTTAACAACGAATTCTTTTCATTAAAAAATAAGAAGGTTGCTTTTATAGCAAATGCCGCAGATTTTTATGAAAGTAAAGCTTTTGTGTATTTTGATAAGGTGCGCTTGAAAGATTATGGTGCACAGATATTTGATGTAGATTTAAGAGAAATAAAAGGAAAAAATCTTTATACGTCAGAAATACCACTCATCTATGATGAGTGGAAAAGCCATGCTTATCCTTCTGATATACATGGACTGGTATTTCTGATCGTGATCAAGAACAAGCATGATTGCTAGCAATCATGCCACC
>Ga0209211_10000219_pt1 | contig 127257 bp, 109 predicted proteins | sample RifGroA2_FD_183992 | JGI IMG/M metagenome (GOLD analysis project Ga0209211, IMG submission 183992) | Groundwater microbial communities from Rifle, Colorado, USA - Groundwater A2 (SPAdes) (version 2) | ecosystem: Environmental > Aquatic > Deep subsurface > Groundwater | place: Rifle, Colorado...
TTTCGAAACCGCCACCACCACCATCACCGAGCGCGGCGCTACCCGTCTGGACGACCAGACCAGCGACGCCTCCATGGAACAACGCAAGAAAGAGGGTTACTTCTGATGACCGCCCAAGTTGAAGACCGCGGCCTGCTCCGCTTCCTGACCTGCGGCAGCGTCGATGACGGCAAGAGCACCCTGATCGGTCGCCTGCTGTTCGACACCAAGACCATTCTGGCCGACACGCTGAGCGCCATCGCCAAGACCTCGGAAAAGCGCGGCCTCGGTGCCGTCGATCTCTCCCTGCTCACCGACGGCCTGCAGGCCGAGCGCGAACAGGGCATCACCATCGATGTCGCCTACCGCTACTTCTCGACCGGCACGCGCAAGTACATCATCGCCGACGCCCCGGGCCACGAGCAGTACACCCGCAACATGGTCACCGCCGCCTCGACGGCCAACCTCGCCATCATCCTCATCGACGCGCGCAAGGGCATCCTGACCCAGACCCGGCGTCACTCCAAACTCGCCTCGCTGGTCGGCATCCCGCACCTGCTCGTCGCCATCAACAAGATGGACCTCGTCGATTACTCGCAGGCCACCTACGAGAAAATCAAGGCCGACTACCTCGAATTCGCCGGCAAGCTCGGCATCGAGGACGTCCGCTTCATTCCGCTCTCGGCGCTCAATGGCGACATGATCGTCGACCGCGGCGACAGCCTGAACTGGTACGACGGCCCGACCCTGCTCGACATCCTCGAAGAAACGCCGGGCGCCCACACCGAACACACCGAGAAATTCCGTTTCCCGGTCCAGTACGTCTGCCGCCCACAGGATTCCGCCAACCCCGAACTGCACGACTACCGCGGCTTCATGGGCCGCGTCGAAGCCGGTTCGCTCAAGGTCGGCGATGCCGTCACCGTGCTGCCCAACGGCCTGACCTCGACCGTCAAGGCCATCCAGATCGGTGGCGTCAATATTCCCGAAGCTGTCACCGAGCAGTCCGTCACGATCCTGCTCGCCGACGAAATCGACACCTCGCGCGGCGACATGATCGTCAAATCCAGCGAAGTCCCGGCCGCCGTCAAACAGATCGAAGCCACCGTCTGCTGGATGGCCGAAGCCCCGATGGACCGCGCCCGCACCTACCTGATCCGCCACACCACGCGCGACAGCAAGGCCAAACTGGCCGCCATCGACCACCGCCTCGACGTCAACACCCTGGAAAAAGTGCCGGCCGAAAAGCTGGCCATGAACGACATCGCCCAGGTGACGTTCAAACTCGCCCAGCCGCTGTTCGCCGATCCCTACCTGGAAAACCGTGGGACCGGGGCGTTCATCATCATTGATGAGAGCAACAACAACACGGTTGGGGCGGGGATGATTCTGTAAGGGATTGCTACGGTCGACCGCAAAAAACGGCCAAAATCGAAAACGCCTCCGCTCCGGAGGCGTTTTGCTTTGGCTCTGTCCATTTCTCCCGTTTCGCGGCTAACATAAGCATCGCAAGCGGTTTGACCAAATCACCCGATGCCTTGACTCATGGAAACTGCCGGGAAGTTCTGAATGCGCGTTCTGATTGTTGATGACAATGCTTCGATGCGGGACCTGCTGACCGCCCTGCTCTCCAGCCAGGGCTACGAGGTTGTCGGAGCGCTGGAAGACGGCAACGGCGTCATCGATGCGATTCGCGCGCTGGCACCGGAAATCGTCTGTCTCGACTACCAGTTGCCGGGCCGGGACGGCCTCGACATCCTGAGCGAAATCAATTCGCTGTTTCCCGGGATCGACGTCTTGTTCATCACTGCCTCGGAAGCGCCGGGTCTCGAGGCCAAAGCCGCCGATGCCGGCGCCGCCGGCTTCCTGCGCAAGCCGTTCGGTCAGAAGCAGGTGATCGACGAATTGCTGCAAGTCAGGGAAACCCGCCGCCGCGCTTCGCCGGAAAGCCAGCCGGAAGCGGCCGTCCAATCGCCGGCGTCGCTGCCGGTTGCCGAGAAATCCGGCAAAACCCCGGGCCGACAGCGGACGGTCGTCATCGTCGACGACAACAGCTCGATCCGCCTGCTGCTCAAAGGCCTGCTCACCGAACTCGGCCTGCAGGTCGTCGGCATGGCGGCGAATGGCGAGGAAGCGATCCGGGCGGCCACGAACCACCAGCCCACCGTACTCTTTCTCGACGTCAACATGCCCATCCTGGGCGGCCTCGAAGCACTGCCGAGAATTGTCGAGGCCAGCCCGAAGACGTCCGTGGTCATGGTTACCGGCGATACCTCGCGCGCCATCGTCCAGCAAGCGGCCGGACTCGGTGCCCGCGGCTACGTCGTCAAGCCGGTACGCCCGGCCTATGTCGAGAAGTTCCTGAAACAACTGTTCAACGCCTGAGTGAAGAAAGGTTTACGGCCATGACCTTGATGATCGATTTTCCCTTCCCTGGCGTCGCTCCCTGGGTCGATCACTTCAAGAGCATCGAAGTCCCGGTCCTCCGCCATACGGTTCACCAACTCACCGAATTGCGCGAAACGGCGAACACGATCAATACCCGCAAACTGGCCGCGATCATTGCGCAGGATCCGCTTATGACCCTGCGCCTCTTTCAATACATGCAGGCCAACCGCTCGCGCCGACAGTCGGCCGACATCACGACCATCGAACGCTCGCTGGTGATGATCGGCACGCAGAATTTCTACGACAGCATCCAGGATCCGCCCATCCTCGAGCATCAGCTCAAGGGCTACCCGAAAGCCATGCTCGGCCTGCTCAAGGTCATTGCCCGCTCCCGCGCTGCTTCGCAATGGGCCCGCGACTGGGCCTTGCTGCGCCAGCACCCGAGCTTCGACGAAATCGCCATGGCGGCGCTGCTGCACGACCTGGTCGAAATCCTGCTGTGGTGCTTCGCCCCCAACCTCGCGATCCGGGCCAAGGAGCGCCTGACCAGCGAGCCGGGGCGGCGCAGCAGCCAGATCCAGCAGGAGGTTTTCGGCGCCCCGCTCGATGAAATCGCCTTCGAACTGGTTACCTACTGGGGATTGCCGCCACTGCTCTGCTCGCTGCTCAATCCGGCCGATGCCGAGATAGCCAATGTGAGGAACGTCAAGCTCGCGGTCAACCTCGCCCGGCACTCGGCGAATGGCTGGAACGACCCGGCCCTGCCGGACGACTATCGGGAAATCGAAACCTTGCTGCATATTGGCCACAGCAATCTGCTCGAGCGCATCGGCGCCCCCGAGGAGCAGGTCCTGGCCGCCCGCGAGGCCGAAGCGGAAGGCGATCCGCTGGCCTCCTGACCAGCCGGCAGACGCATCCCCGACGCGGCAGGGGAAATGGGCAGAACACCGTTTTTGGTGAATAATTCGGCCATGTTGAAAATATTTATCGCCATCGCGGCCCTGATCACGCTGCCAGCGCCGGCCGGTGCCGAAGTGTACAAATGCCGCCTGGCCAATGGTCGGACCGAGATTGCCAACACGCCCTGCGCGACCGGCAGCAGCACGATCGCGGTACGCCAGGACGAATACGTTTCCGAAGCCGCCCGCCGGGCCGCCGAACTCGACGTCGAACGGATGCGCACTTTCGTCGAAAAACGCGAGGCGGCGCAACGCGCCGATCAAGCGGCGGAACGTGCGCAGCAGCGTAGCGTCAGCCCGCCGTCGCCGACCAACATCGCCAGCCCCCCGCCGCCGGCCTACGGCGATACCGATGAATGCCTGCACAAGGTCGGCCAAATGGTGCTCGAGGCCGGCCAGCGCACGCAAATGGAAGCAGCCTGCCGCAACCTGGTCCGCCCGCCGCCGGCCTACGCCCCCGTCGTCCTCCCCTCCTACCCGCAAGGCCAGCATTTCCAGCCGCAGCAGCCGGTGCAACCGATACCGACGGGCATACCGGCCGACGGGCCGAAAATTGCCGCGCCGCTGCTGAAAAAATAGGCAAGCTGTCTCGGCGACGCCCGCCGTCCGGCTTTTTGCCGGGTTTTATCTGAATCCCACGGTCAACCGGAAATTTTGGCCAATTTTGAAATCCACGGGCAACCCCGCGCCGCCCATCCGAGGCCGACCATGACCGAACTTCTCAAGCCCTACCCCGACGCCGCTGCCGGCCAGGACATCATTGCCAGCACGCAAACCTGGCTGGAACGCGCCGTGATCGGCCTCAACCTCTGCCCGTTCGCCAAGAGCGTCTTCGTCAAAAAGCAGGTCCGCTACGCCCTGACGGCGGCGAGCACGGCCGACGAACTGCTCGCCGAACTCGAGCATGAACTGGCGCTGATGGTCGAAACCGACCCGGCGCAGCTCGATACGACGCTGCTCATTCACCCGCTGGCGATGACCGATTTTCTCGACTTCCATTTCTTTCTCGGCGAAGTCGATGCGCTGATCCGCAACCTCGGCTACGAAGGTATTTTCCAGATCGCCAGCCTGCACCCGCAATACGAGTTTGCCGGCAGCGAGCCGGACGACATCGCCAATTTCACCAACCGCTCGCCCTATCCGACCCTGCACCTGCTCCGCGAAAGCAGCATCGACCGCGCCGTGGCCGCCTTTCCCGAGGCCGAAGCGATTTTCGAGCGCAACATCGAAACGATGGAGCGCATTGGCCACGAGGGCTGGAAAAAGCTCTGGCTGAGCTGAGGCTTGACCGGGCTGCGCGGCGCTACGGCAATGCCACGGTCAACCTGGAAAAACGACCAAAAATGAAATTCTGATCAGGCCGTTTCGTGCCCGGCACCGTCCTTGTCCTGGCGGCCCAGCGTCAGTTCGGTGTTTTCGCTGAGGGCGAAGAAAAAGGCTTCGACGGCGTTCGGCTCGCCGGAGGCGGCGAAAGTGGTCTGGCCGCAGTCGCACTGGCCGACCCAGATGGCGTCGATGCCGCGCAGGCCGCGCGTGCTGACCGGGTTGATGGTCGTCACGTCGCCGCCGCAGCCGTTGCAGACCAGCTTTTCCGGGCGCGTCGATTCGATTTTGGCCTGCGCCTGAGCAATGCGTTCTGCCTGCGTGCCGCGATTTTTTGCCTGTCCCATGTCTGCTCCCCGCGATTTTCAAAGGCAGGCAGGATACAGGAATTCAAACCCCGCCGGGCGCCTCACTGGGCCAGATGAAAGCGCCGCTTGCCGGCCTCCTTGGCCCGGTACATGGCCTGGTCGGCGCTGCGGATGATCGCCTCGGAGGTATTTTCCAGGCCCATCTGGGGAAACAGGCAGATGCCGATGCTGGCGCTTATCGGCGGCATGTCGGGCAGGCTGGCAATCGGTTCCTCGATGATCCGGATCAGCTTTTCGGCCAGATGGGCGGCACCGTCGCAGGAGCCGACGTCGTGGATGAGCAGGAAGAACTCATCGCCGCCAAGGCGCGAGATGGTGTCGGTTTCCCGCGTCGCGGCAACCAGGCGGCGGGCAACTTCGCGCAGCACCGCGTCGCCCACTTCGTGTCCGAGCTTATCGTTCACGCTCTTGAAGCCATCGAGATCGAGGAAAAATCCGGCGTGTCGCTCGGCGTCGCGCCGGGCCAGCGCCAGCGCCTGGCGAAGCCGGTCGTCGAGCAGGTCGCGATTGGGCAGGCCGGTCAGCCGGTCGTGCAGCGACCGCTGAAGGTGCAGGCGGCGCTCCCGATCGAGCTGCAGTTCGCGCAAAAAAAGCTGCCGCCGCTGATATTCGACCAGATAGCCAGCCGCCCCGCCGATCAGGTTGGCCGAGAGCATGAAGAAGTTTTCGCTGAGCAGCATCGCATCGGGATAGACGCGCCCGAAGCCGAAGAGCAGGTTGAAGAGGAGCAGCACGAAAACGTTGATGCCGAGCGCCTGAATGAATCGGGCGCCGACCAGGTTGTAGGTATAGAAGGTGGCCAGCATGAGGCCGGGGTAATAGTAGGTGCCGCTGTCGATGGGCAGATGCCAGAGCATGGCGATCAGGCCGAGCGAAGCCGACAGCCCGACCAGCGCCAGCGGCCACTGGTTGGCTTGTTCGAACCATTGGGTGAAGGTCAGGACGAGGACGGTCAGCGGCACCGCCAGTGCCGCCAGGCGGATGATCCAGACGACCCCGAGTTGCCCGGGCGGGACAAACACGTGATCGAGCGCGCCGTAGACGAAATAGACGATGACGCCGACCACAATGGCCGCCCGCCCCTGCAGACGCAGGCGCGGAACGAGCTGGCGGAGGAAGGCTTGCTCGATTTCCGGATCGTCGAAACGCAAGGAGAGCGGATGCATTCTGGTCATTGTTGAAACGCCCTGGAAATGCTTCGCGGCTGCAAAATAAAACGGCAATCGGGCAACACGCCCAAACTATGGCTTTCAGCATATGCCAGACAAGCCCTGCGCGGCAACCGGGATTTTCACGATGTCGCAAGCGACTGGCCTATGGCAATATGCGCGGATGCATGCATTGCCCCATCTCTCGGCGGTCGACTGGATTTCGCTGGCCATTTTCTTTGCCAGCTGGGCCGGTTACGCCTGGTATTCCGAACACAGCCAGGCGGGCGCCAACGGCCTGATCCGGACCAGCCAGCGTTACCGCCTGCAGTGGGCCTACCGCATGCTCGAACGCGATGTTCGGGTCACCGATTCAACGCTCATCGGCAATCTGGTGACCAGCGTTTCCTTCTACGCCAACACGACGATCTACATCATCGCCGGCCTCGTCGCGGCGCTCGGCGCCTCCGACAAGCTGCTCAGTTTCACCAGCGAACTGCCTTTCGGCGGCGCCGGCAACCGCGAGCTGCTCGAAGTCAAGCTCATGCTGCTGCTCGCCTCGTTCGTCTTCGCCTATTTCAAATTCACCTGGTCGCTGCGCCAGTTCAACCTGCTCTCCATCCTCGTCGGGGCCGCGCCTCTGGGCAAATCCGGCGAACCGGACATCGACACCTACGCCCGCCGCGTGGCCGGCGCCAACAACCTGGCCGGCGACGATTTCAATCGTGGCATCCGGGCCTATTATTTCGGCCTCGCCGCCTCCGGCTGGCTGCTCAACCCGGCCGTCCTCGGCGCCTTCGCCATGGTCGTGCTGATCGTGCTCTTCCGCCGCGACTATCGTTCACCGGCGCTGGAACTCCTGCGCGACTGAACCGGTGCAGCCGAAAAGCCAACTGGCCGGCATCGGCTTCGGCCTGCTCGCCTACGGCATCTGGGGCTTCTTCCCGCTCTTCTTCCGTCAGCTCGCGCACGTTTCGCCGATGGACGTGCTGTCCAACCGGGCCGTCTGGGCCTTTGTCTTCGTCGCTCTCCTGCTCACCCTGCGCGGCAGTTGGGGCAAGGTGCTGGCCGTTTTCCGCACGCCGCGCCAGTTCGCCATGCTGGCCCTCGCCGCCTTGCTGGTCGGCAGCAACTGGCTGATGTTCCTGTGGGCCGTCGCCCACCAGCAGGTCGTCGCCTCCAGCCTCGGCTATTTCCTGACGCCGCTGGTCAATGTCCTGCTCGGCCTCGTCGTGCTCAAGGAAAAGCTCAACCGGCTGGAATGGATTTCGGTCGGCCTCGCCGTCGCCGGGCTGGCCAACGAGGTGGTTTCGCTCGGCAGCCTGCCCTGGGTGTCGCTCTTTCTCGCCGCCACCTTCGGCACCTACGGCCTGGTTCGCAAACAGGTGCCGGTCGACGCCCTGTCCGGCCTGTGGCTGGAAACCCTGGCCATGCTGCCGGTGTGCGGCATCTACGCGCTATGGATGGCGCAGAGTGGGCACCTGGTTTTTGCCGCTCACGACACGTCGACCGCAGCATGGCTGGTCGGCGCCGGCATCATCACCGCCCTGCCGCTCATGGCCTTCGCCGCGGCCACCCAGCGCCTCGACCTGGCCACCGTCGGCATGCTCATGTACATCAACCCGACCATGCAGTTCGCCACGGCCATCTGGATTTTCGGCGAACCGCTACAGACGGCGCGACTCGTCAGCTTTGGCCTGATCTGGCTCGGCCTGGGTTTCTTCAGCCTCAGCATGTGGCACAAGCTGCACCGGGCAAACGCCGGCTAAGGCCGGCTCAACCGGCCGGCGACGCAGCTTCATCCTTGAAACAGCGGTCAACCGAGGTTTCAGGGTTTATCTTTTTTCTTGCGTTCGTTTGCCTTGCGGGCCCGCTGCATGCGCATCAGCCGCCGGTGAATTTCATCGGAATCCATCCACAGATCGGCCCCCTTCAGGATGTTGGCGATCTCCGTTTCCGTCAGGAAGGGCGAACAGAGCCGGCTCATCACCTTCTCGAACCAGTTGCCGAGCGCCAGGACCTCGGCCTGATGTTCGTTGCCCTTGCCGGCAAAAATCCCCGAGTAGATGTGGAACATCAACTGGCAATTGTCGTGCACCACGAGTTCGTCACCGGACAGGAAAATCAGGGCCGCCATCGAATAGGCCCGCGCCTCGAGGATGGTCACCACCCGGGCATTCGAGGCCCGCACGTTGTTGATGATCTGCAGGCCGGTATTGAAGTCGCCGCCGGATGAGTTGAGGTGGAGATAGACCAGATCCGTCTCGGCGGCCGAGCGCAGGGTGTAGAACAGCTCGGTGTAATACTGCGGCTCGTGGATGTCGCCGCTCAGGTAGTACGACACCTGGCGAACCGGCAACTGCTGTTCGTAGCGGATCAAACCGCGAAAGGGCACGCCATCTTCCGTGATCATCTCGTCGTCTCGACCGTTCGGTTCTCGGTGCATGATCTCTCCTCGGCTGTTTCGGCTCATTATGAGCCTGTTTTTCACCTTCTGGATGGGTCGCCGCAAGCGGTACCATAAGAGGGGCGAATCGACCGTCTGGCGCAACAGGGAGAGAACATGCGAATTGGCGTTCCCAGGGAAATCAAGAACCACGAATACCGCGTTGGCCTGACTCCGGGCAGCGTCCGCGAAATCGTCGCCCACGACCATCGGGTCATCGTCGAGAAGGGTGCCGGCCAGGCCATCGGGCTGAGCGACGAACTCTATCTGGCCGCCGGCGCCGAGCTGGCCGACGGCGCCGCCGACGTCTTTGCCCGGGCCGACCTGATCGTCAAGGTCAAGGAACCGCAAGCCGACGAATGCCGCCTGCTGCACCCGGATCAGGCCATTTTCACCTATCTGCACCTGGCACCGGATCGCCAGCAGACCGAACTGCTCATGGCCTCCGGCGTGACCGCCATTGCCTACGAAACAGTCAGCGATGCGGCCGGTCGCTTGCCGCTGCTGGCGCCGATGAGCGAAGTCGCCGGCCGGATGGCTATCCAGGTCGGGGCGGCCTGCCTGGAAAAGCCGAAAGGCGGCTCGGGCGTGCTGCTCGGCGGCGTGCCGGGCGTTGCTCCGGGCAAGGTGGTCATCCTCGGCGCCGGCGTTGTCGGCGCCAACGCGGCGATGATCGCCGTCGGCATGGGGGCCGAGGTGACGGTCATCAACCGCTCGCCCGAGCGCCTGCGCTGGCTCGATGCGCATTTCGGCAACCGCATCAAGACGCTGCTGGCCACCGGCGAAGCGATCGACACCAGCCTGCTCGATGCCGACCTGATCGTCGGCGCCGCGCTGATTCCCGGCGCCACGACGCCGCACCTGCTACGCCGCGAACAACTGCGCCAGCTCCGTCCCGGCTCCGTGCTCGTCGATGTCGCGATCGATCAGGGCGGCTGTTTCGAGAGCAGCCGTCCGACCACCCATGCCGAGCCGACCTACATCGTCGACGACGTCGTCCATTACTGCGTCGCCAACATGCCTGGCGCCGTGCCGCTAACCTCGACCTTCGCCCTGAACAACGCCACCCTGCCCTTTGTCCTGGCCATTGCCAACAAAGGCTGGCGGCAGGCCCTGCTCGACGACCGCCATTTGCGCAATGGCCTGGCTATCCACCGGGGGGAAATCACCTGCCCCGCCGTCGCGGCAGCCCATGGGTTTGCTACGGTCGACCCGGAAAATGTGCTGAAAACGAAAGGCTGAAGCGTCAGATGGCTGCGCCTGTTCCTGCCGCCGGTCCTGCTCGAGGGCTGCGCCGGCATGCGCCAGAGGCCGGCGCATACGTTCCATCCGTATCTGGCTCGGGCCGGGTTTCTTCAGCCTCGGCGCGGGGCAGAAGGTGCACCGCAACTGAACGGCAAAGGGGATAATTCCCTGACCGGACCAGCCGAGACACCGCATGCTTGAAAGCACCCTGATCATCCTGCTGCTGATCGCTGCCAGCGCCTTTTTTGCCACCTCCGAAATTTCCCTGGCCGCTGCCCGCCGGCTCAAGCTCGAACAACTGGCCGGCAACGGCGATGCGCGGGCCAGGCAGGCCCTGGCGCTGCAGGCGCAACCCGGTCACTTTTTCACGACCATCCAGATCGGCCTCAACGCCGTGGCCATTCTCGCCGGCATCCTCGGCGAAGGGGCCTACGCGCCCCACTTCACCACGCTGCTCGCCCCGCATGTCGCCAGCCCTGACACCGCCGGCACGCTGGCTACCGTCCTGTCTTTCCTGCTCGTCACCTCGGTCTTCATTCTCTTCGCCGACCTCGTGCCGAAGCGCATTGCCATCGTTGCCCCCGAGCGCATCGCGTTGCGCATCGCCGGCCCGATGACCCTGTGCATCCGCCTGCTGTCGCCGCTGATCTGGGCCTTCAACGGCATCGCCAGCCGCATCCTGTCGGCCCTCGGCCTGCCGCAGAAGCGGCCGGACGACGTGACGGCCGAAGACATCGTCGCCCTCGCCCAGGCCGGCGCCGATGCCGGCGTCGTCGCCGAACAGGAGCAGCAGATGATCGAGAACGTGCTCGAACTCGACACGCGGACGGCGCCGTCGACCATGACGCCGCGCGACAGCATCATCTGGCTCGACGCGGACGAGGGCGAGGCCAGCCTGCGCAGCAAGCTGGCGATGCATCCGCACTCGAAATACCCGGTCTGCCGCGACGAGATCGACCAGCCGCTCGGCTACGTCGATGCCAAGGACCTGCTCAGCCGCATCATCGCCGGCCAGCCGCTGGCGCTCGACGCACCACTGGTCAATCCGGCGCTGATCCTGCCCGACACCCTGACGCTCTCCGAAATCCTCGGCCACTTTCGCGCCGGCCGCGAGGATTTCGCGCTGATCATCAACGAGTACGCGCTAATCGTCGGCCTGATCACCCTCAACGACCTGACCAGCACCCTGGTCGGCGACCCGCTGTTCGACAGCGACGAAGCCCAGATCGTCCGCCGCGATGCCGATTCGTGGCTGATCGACGGCCTGACGCCGATTGGCGATGTCGAGACCGAACTCGACCTGGCGCCTTTTCCCGACGACAGCCAGTACGAAACTGTCGCCGGTTTCATGATGTACATGCTGCGCAAGCTGCCCAAACGCACCGACAGTGTGGTGCACGACGGCTGCAAGTTCGAAGTCATCGACGTCGACCGCAACCGCATTGACCAGTTGCTCGTCAGCCGCCTGCCGCCGGCCGCCTGAACCGGACGGCGCGATTTCAAAATCAGCCCTTTTTCCGGGTTGACCGTAGCAATCGCCTCAAACCCGGACGTCGCCGGGCAACGGCGCTTTCGCCTCATCCAGGGCGACCGGCACGGCGCGCCGGAGAACCCCGTTGCCATGCCAGAACAGCAGCGCCCAGATCAACGAGCCGAGCGGCAGGACCACGCCGATGCCGAACAACCCGATCTTGACCGAGCGGCCAAGCGATGAGCGGGCGGCGAACATCTTTCCCGTCGCCTGCGGCAAGCGGCGCATCCAACTGGCATAGGCGCGCAGCCATGCTGCGGCAGTTCGTGTCATGACGGGCATCCTCATCTGGTCGTGCCCGATTATCGGCAACGCGCATTGCCGCCAGATGACCGTCAAGAAGTTTTATCCCCCGCCCCGAAAGACGACGAGGAAATCAGCGACCGCTATTCGGGGCTTGCCATGCCATCCGGCCTCCTGCCATGCACCGGCAGCATGACGCGGAAGGTCGTGCCGACGCCGACTTCGCTGCTCACCTCGATCCGGCCGTCGTGCTTCCTGACGATGTCGTAGGACAGCGAAAGCCCCAGCCCGGTCCCCTTGCCGACCGGCTTGGTGGTGTAGAACGGCTCGAAAATGCGCTTCATGACCGCCGGCGTCATGCCCTTGCCGGTATCGGCCACCTCGATCCACGCCCAGGTATCGTCGTGGCCGCTACGGACCGTGATCGTGCCATGGCTTTCGATGGCATGAACGGCATTGACCAGCAGATTCATCACGACCTGGTTGATCTGCGCCGCAACGCAGGGCACCGGCGGCAACTCGCCCAGTTCGCGGACCACATCGGCCTTGTATTTGAGCTCGTTCCAGGCCACGTTGAGCGTGCTTTCGATGCCGCTGTTGAGGTCGGCATCCTGCCAGGCCGACGCGTCGATGCGCGAATAATTCTTCAGATCGACGACGATCTTCTTGACCCGTTCCAGACCTTCATGCGACTCCTCAAGCAGATCGCCGAGGTCGCCCTTCAGGTAATCGAAATCGATGGCGGCAAAATCGGCCTCGCCGGCCTGGCCGCTGCGGCAACGCTCGAGCAGCGAGATCATCTGCTCACTGTATTTCTTGAGGGCGCCGAGGTTGGAATTGACGAAACCGACCGGATTGTTGATTTCATGCGCCACCCCGGCCGCCAACTGGCCAATCGACGCCATCTTCTCCGACTGCAGCAGCTGGCTCTGCGACGCTTCCAGCTCATCCACCTTGCCGGCCAGTTCAAACCAGCGACGACGCAAAACCTCGAGCAGGAGCCAGCCGGCGGCAACCACCAGGGCAAAGCCGATGCCGTGCGAAACGAGCGCCTTGCGCACACCGGCATGCACCACATCCTCGATCGGCTCGTAGCGTTGCGAGACGCTGAGGCCGCCGCGAATGTCGTCGACCTGATAACCCTGCTTGGCATGGCAATCCATGCAGCTCCGCTTCACCGGCAACGGCGCCATGTAACGCAGCATCGCCCCGTGCGGACCGCGCTCAACGCCGGTTTTTTCCTTCTCGCCCTGCTCAAAAGCCAGCAGCGCCTGACGCTCCCAATCATCCGGCTCGTTCCCCGGGCGGATCGGTCGCAGGCTGCTCAGGCGAAAGATCGCACCCGATGCAGATTCGGCTGTCTCGCCAATCAGCCGCGTCATGTAAGCCGGATTGATCATGGTCAGGGCCACACCGTCGGTCGTCATCAGATCACGCCGTGGGTGTTCGAGGTAGGGATTGGGCTGCGTTGTCTGCGTCACCGGCACATACACACCGCCATGACTGGAGTTCCAGTTGCGGGTCAGCAACACCATCCGGAACATGTTGCGGGCGCCTTCGATAGCCACCGCGGTCGCCTGCCGGCGCGCCTGCTCGATCTGGGAATTGAGCGAATAGCCGACGGCGACGCCCCAGATAACAAGCAGGAACAACCACCAGCGACGTTCGCGAACGATCCGCGGAATGGTACGACCGGTAGCAGAGGCAACGAAGGCATCCAAATGCAGAACTCCTGAATACTCAGGGACTCACAATAACGTAATACCCCGCCCAGAGGACCAGACCTAAATCAACGAAATTCATCGACGGAACAGCCAGCCGGACCACGCTTGATCCGGGCGGAAGCAGATCAGCCCCGGCGGCGCAGCGCCATGTGCATCGCAATCATCCCCGGAATCCGCTTGTCGAGGTCCGAGCCTTTCTGGCAACCAAGCATGAGGTGCAGCAGGCCGCTGGTAAACGCCCAGGTGTCGCGGGCCGTCGCCTCCGGGTCGAGGCCCGGGCGCAAAGCGCCCTTGTCCGCCGCCTTGCGGTAGAAGCGCTCCATTTTTTCGAGAAATTCGTAAGCCGGGCGGCCGGCCTCTTCCTGAACGGCGGCGAATTCGTCGACATATTCGCAACGTGAAATCATGATTTCGAAAACTTCGCGCACCACCGGGCAGTCATCGAGCACACGGAAAAACTCTTTCAGCGAGGCTTCGATGGCGTCGAGCGGGTTGTCGTAGGCTTCGGAGAAAAGCAGGGAATCGGTCCGTTCGACCATGGGTGCGAAGACATCTTCACGCATGGCGAAGAACAACTCGGCCTTGTCCTTGAAATGCCAATAAATGGCGCCGCGCGTAACACCGGCGTCCTTGGCGATCTTGTCCAGCGTCGAACGGCTGACGCCGCACTCGTGAAACACCGTGCGTGCCGATTCGATGATGTCCTGGCGGGTTTTTTCCGCATCTTCCTTGGTTTTTCTGACCACTTTGTCCTCTCCTGGCCTGGCAATTTTCTGGCTTGGCCGTTGTCCATGTTAAGCCATCGCTCACATCGACCAAAATAATTTACATACATCCGTGTTTGTATATAATAGCGCAAACTTTTCCAATTTAGGAGTGCCCCCCATGAATTCCGGAACCTTGCTGCGGCGTACAACCCTTTCAACGCTTGTTGGTGCTGCCGTACTCGGCACCGCCCTTCTCGCCGGCTGCTCGGACAACAAGCCGGCCGGCGGCCCGCCGATGGGTCCGATGCCGGTGACCGTCCTCGACATGCAGCCGCAAAAGGTACCGACCTCGGTCGAAGTCATGGCGCAGACCGAAGGCGCCCGCGAAACCGAGGTGCGCGCCCGCGTCTCGGGCATCCTCGTCAAGCGCCTGTACCAGGAGGGCGAAACGGTCAAGGCCGGCCAGCCGCTGTTCCAGATCGACCGTTCGAGCTATGAAATTGCCCTGGCCGAAGCCAAGGCCAAGGCCGAGCAGACCAGCCGCGAACTGAATCGCCTGAAGAGCCTGATCGAGGCCAAGGCGATCAGCCAGAAGGAATACGACGACGCGACCTCGGCCAACGCCATCGCCCAGGCGGTGCTGCGTCAGGCCGAGCTGAACCTGTCGTGGACGACGGTTAGCGCACCGGTTTCCGGCACCACCGGGCGCGCCGCCAAATCCGAAGGCAACCTGATTACGGCCGGCGCCGACAGCCTGCTCACCTCGATCTACCAGAGCAACCCGATCTGGGTCCGCTTCAGCCTCGGCGACAGCGATCTGGCCAAACTGAGCGGCGGCCGGGTGACCAACAAGAACATCACCGGCATCGAATTGATCCTGGCTGACGGCACGGTGTATCCGAAAACCGGCAAGCTCAATTTCCTGGCCAGCAACATCGACACGACGCTCGGCACCCAGGCCCTGCGCGCCGAGTTCGACAATCACGACAACCGCTTGCTGCCCGGCCAGTTCGTGCGTATCCGCCTGCTCACCGGCGAACGCGACGGGGTTTTCCTGGTGCCGCAATCGGCGGTCGTGCAGACCGAACAGGGGGCCGTCGTCATGCTCGCCGGCGAAGGCGACAAGGTGGCGCCGCGTCCGGTCCAGGCCGGCGAATGGTACGGCAAGGACTGGGTCATCCTCGGCGGCCTGAAGGCGGGCGACAAGGTGATTGTCGACAATCTCATGAAGTTGCGTCCCGGCGCACCGGTTGCCCCGCACGCTCCGGGGGAAAAGCCGGGAGCGCCAGCGCCGGCCAAGGATGCTGCAGCGGCCCCGGCCAAGCAGGGTTAAGGAGCAGCCATGTCAAAGTTCTTCATCAACCGGCCAATTTTCGCGTCGGTCATTTCCATCATCATCGTCATCGCCGGGCTGGTTGCCGCGCAGGTGCTGCCCATTGCGCAGTATCCGCAGATCGCCCCGCCGACCGTGCTGATCACCGCCACCTACCCGGGCGCTTCGGCTGAAACGCTGGCCAGGACGGTTGCTGCACCGATCGAGGAGCAGTTGAACGGGGTCGAGAATCTTTCCTACTTCACCTCGTCGGCCTCGGCCAACGGGGCGGTGACGATCACCGCGACCTTCGATGTCGGGACCAATGTCGATAGCGCTGCGGTCAACGTCAATAATCGGGTAAAAGCGGCCGAACCGCGCTTGCCGGAAGAGGTCCGGCGCAATGGCGTGATCGTCCAGAAGCGTTCGAACGACATCCTGCAGGTCGTCGCGCTCGATTCGGAACAGGGCAAGTACAACACGCTGTTCCTGTCCAACTACGCCAGCCTGAACATCGTGGACGAGCTCAAGCGGGTCAAGGGTGTTGGCGATGTGACCATTTTCGGCGCCCAGGATTATTCGATGCGCGTCTGGCTCAAGCCCGACCGCATGGCCCAGCTTGGCCTGACGACGAGCGACGTGGCGACGGCGATCCGCGCCCAGAACGCCCAGAATGCGGCCGGCAAGATCGGCCAGGAACCGGCTCCGGCCGACCAGCAACTGGTTTACACGGTGACCGCCAAGGGCCGCCTGCTGACCCCGGAAGAGTTCGGCAACATCGTCATCCGGGCCAGCGGGCCGAGCGGCATGCTGCGCCTCAAGGACGTTGCCCGCATCGAGCTTGGCGCCTACAGCTACGACCAGTCGGTCAGCCTCGACGGCCAGCCGACCATCGCCATGGGCGTTTTCCTGCAGACCGGCGCCAACGCGCTGGATGTCGCCGAGCGCGTGCGCCAGCGGATGGACGAACTCAAGGCCAAGTTCCCGGAAGGCATGGGCTACATCATCCCCTTCGACACGACGCGCTTCGTCTCGGCCTCGATCAACGAGGTGGTCAAGACGCTGATCGAAGCCATGGTGCTCGTCCTCGCCGTTGTTTACATCTTCCTGCAGAGCTGGCGCGCTACCTTGATCCCGATGGTCGCCGTGCCCATTTCGCTGATCGGCACCTTCGCCGGGCTGTGGCTGTTCGGCTTTTCGATCAACACCCTGACGCTGTTTGCCATGGTGCTGGCCATCGGTATCGTCGTCGATGACGCCATCGTCGTGCTCGAAAACGTCGAGCGCCTGATGGCCGAGGAAAAGCTGTCGCCCAAGGATGCGGCGATCAAGGCCATGCATCAGGTTCAGGGCGCGTTGGTCGCCATCGTCCTCGTCCTCTGCGCGGTATTCGTTCCGGTCGCCTTCCTCGGCGGCATCGCCGGCCAGCTCTACAAGCAGTTCGCCGTAACCGTGGCCGTCGCCGTGGTGCTTTCCGGCGTTGTCGCGCTGACCCTGACGCCGGCCCTGTGCGCCCTGCTGCTCAAGGCCCAGCATACCGAGCACAAGCTGTTCCGTCCGTTCAACCGCCTGTTCGAGCGCTTCACCCGCTCCTACACGACGACGGTGGGTTTCACGCTCAAGCACGGCATCATCGGCGGCATCGTCTTCGCGCTGGTCATCGCCGCGGTGCTCTTCTTTTTCCGCATCATTCCCGGCAGTTTCGTGCCGGCGGAAGACCAGGGCTACCTGATTTCGGCGCTCATGCTGCCCGACGGTGCAACGCTCAAGCGGACGCAAACGACCGGCGAGAACATGCGCCAGATGGTCGCCAACGACCCGGCCGTCAAGCATACCTTCGTCGTTTCCGGCTTCGACCTGATCGGTGGCGGCAACAAGCCGAATGCCGGCACCATCTTCATCCCGCTCAAGGATTGGTCGGAACGCGAAGGCAAGGCGCAGGATCTGGCCGGCAAGTTCATGGGCATGGGCATGATGCAGTCCGACGGCATGGCGCTCGTCTTCAACCCGCCGCCGATCATGGGCCTGGGTACCGCTGGCGGTTTCGAGGTCTATGTCCAGAACCGCGTGGACGGCGATACGCGCAAGCTCAACGAAGTCGTCCAGGCCTTCATCGCCGACCTCCAGAAGCACCCGGAATTCACCCGCATCAGCACCTTCTTCCGGCCGACCGTGCCGCAGCTCTTCGTCGAAGTGGACGAGCCGAAGGCGATCGCCCTCGGCATTCCGCTCGCCGACATCTACAGCACGCTGCAAAGCACGATGGGGGCGCTCTACGTCAATGACTTCAACAAGGCCGGCCGCGTCTATCGCGTCCAGCTACAGGCCGAAGCCAGCTACCGCATGAAGCCGGACGACCTCGGCAAGGTCTATGTGCGCAGTACGAGCAGCAACGCGATGATCCCGCTCTCGGCGGTCAGCACCATCAAGCGCATCGTGGGTCCGGAGCAGGTCGAGCGTTTCAACGGCTTCGTGTCGGCCAAGGTGATGGGCGACAGCAAGCCGGGCATCAGCTCGGGCGACGCCATCAAGATCGTCGAGGAAGTCGCCGCCGCCAACCTGCCCAGCGGCTACGAGATTTCGTGGACCGGCCAGGCCTTCCAGGAAAAGCGCAGCTCGGGTTCGTCGCTGCAGGCCTTCGGCTTCGCCATCATCATGGTCTTCCTGATCCTTGCCGCCCAGTATGAAAAATGGTCGCTGCCGGTCGCCGTCGTCATGGCCGTGCCTTTCGCGCTGATGGGTGCCCTGACGGCGATCTGGCTGCGCGGCATGCCGAATGACATCTACTTTCAGATCGGCCTCGTCGTGCTCATCGGCCTGGCATCGAAAAACGCCATCCTGATCGTCGAGTTCGCCGCCCAGAAGTACGCCGAAGGCATGAACGTGGTCGACGCCGCGCTCGAAGCTGCCCGCCTCCGTCTGCGTCCGATCATCATGACCTCGCTGGCTTTCGTGCTTGGCGTCTTTCCCCTCGTCAAGGCCACCGGCGCCGGCGCCTCGGCCCGCCAGTCGATGGGCACCGGCGTCTTTGCCGGCATGATCGCGGCGACCTTCATCGCCACCATATTCATCCCGCTCTTCTTCAGTTGGCTGGAGCGCGGCAAGCAGATGCGGCCGGCCGGCGACACAGCCGACCACCCGTCGGAGGAAAACCAAGATGCCTAAGCTCCCCCCGAAACATTTCAAATTTCGCCCTTTTTTCGGGTTGACCGTAGCAATCGCCCTGAGCGGCTGCGCCATCGGCCCGGACTACTTCCGCCCGGCGTCGACGTTGCCCGAAGCGGCACCGGCCGTCGCCACGGCGCAGGTACCGGTCAATCCGACGTGGTGGACGCTGTTCGGCGATGCCGACCTCAACGCGCTGGTCGACCAGACGCTGGCCGCCAACCAGGACCTGCAAGCCGCCATCGCCCGCCTCGAAGCAGCCGAAGCGGCGAACCGCGAAGCCGGTGCCGACACCCTGCCGCGCATCGGTCTGGAAGCCAGCACCGGGCGCAGCAAGAGCAGCGGCGAAACCTTCAACGGCCGGAAACAGGGTGGTGCCGAATATGACAACAACCGGGTTGCCGCGACCCTGAGCTACGAGCTCGACCTCTGGGGCCGCATCCGGCGCAGCAACGAAGCCGCCCGGGCGGAAGCCCTGGCCAGCCGCTTTGGCCGCGACAGCCTGCGCCTGGCGCTGGTCGGCCAGGTCGCCAACGAATACCTCAACCTGCGCAGCCTCGACGGCCAGATCGAGGTCACGGCACAAACGCTGGAATCGCGCCGGCAGGCCTTGAAAATCGTCCAGGCCCGGCTCGATGCCGGCAGCGCCTCGGGCCTCGAACTGGCCCAGGCGGAAAGCGCGCTGAACGGCGCCCAGGCCCAGTGGAGCCAGTTGCAACGCCTGCGCGCCCTGTCCGCAAGCCAGATCGGCCTGCTCAGCGGCCAGCCCGGCCTGAAGATCGGCGCCACTGGTCTCGACAAGCTGCCGTTGCCGCCAACCCCGCCGGCCGGTCTGCCCTCGGCCCTGCTCGAAGCCCGCCCGGACATCCGCCAGGCCGAGGAAAGACTGGTCGCTGCCAACGCCCGCATCGGCGTCGCCAAGGCCGCCTACTACCCGACGATCAGCCTGACCGGGCTGTTCGGCAGCGAAAGCATGGCGCTGTCCAACCTCTTCACCAGCGGCGCCGGCATCTGGTCGGCGGCAGCCGGCCTGGCCATGCCGATCTTCGATGCCGGCCGCACCGGCGCCCGGGTCGATCAGGCCAGCGCCCTGCAAAAGGAAGCCCTGGCCAATTACCGCAAAGCCGTGCAGACGGCCTTCAAGGAGGTCAACGACGCCATCGTCGGCCTGCGCGAATACAGCGAGGAAGAAGCCGCCTACTCGGCCCAGGTCGGCGCCTCGCAACGCGCCCTGGATCTGGCGCAAAAACGCTACGAATCGGGCTATTCCGGCTACATGGATCTGCTCGATGCCCAGCGCACGCTGAACGGCGCCCAGCTGCAGTACCTGGCCAGCCGCAAGAGCCGGCTCGGCGCCGCGGTCGATCTGTTCAAGGCACTGGGCGGTGGCTGGGTGCCCGGTTAGGGCCGATTTACGGCTGACCGACGAATACCACGGTCAACCGTAAAAATTGCCAAAAAACGAAATTGGGGCAGACCTTGCGGTCTGCCCCAATTTTTATATCAGCCCAGACGGCGGCGCGCCTCGAACAGGCAGACGCCCGCCGCCACCGAAACGTTGAGGCTTTCGACCGAGCCGTGCATCGGAATCTTGACCAGTTGGTCGCAATTCTCGCGCGTCAGGCGGCGCATCCCCTCGCCTTCGGCGCCGAGCACCCAGGCCGTCGCCTTCGGCCATTCAGCGGCGTAAAGATCGCTCTCCGCCTCGCCGGCCGTGCCAACCACCCAGATCTCGCGCTCCTGCAGCTCACGCAGCGTGCGCGCCAGGTTGGTGACCATCACGTAGGGCACCGACTCGGCCGCCCCGCAGGCCGTCTTGGCCGCCACATCGGTCAGGCCAACAGCCCGGTCCTTCGGTGCGATGACGGCATGAACCCCAGCCGCATCGGCGACGCGCAGGCAGGCGCCAAGGTTGCGCGGGTCGGTAATGCCGTCGAGCACAAGCAGGAAGGCCGGCTCCTCGAGCGTGTCGAGCACATCGTCGAGATGGGCCAGCTTGCGGTCGCCTTCGATGCGGGCGAGAACGCCCTGATGCTTGGCGCCCGGCGCCATGCCGTCGAGCCGCTTGCCGTCGGCGCCAATCACCTTGACGCCCTGCAATTCGGCGTGGGCCAGCAGGTCACGGGCCCGCGCATCATGGCGGGTGGCATCGATGACGATCTCCTTGACCGATTCCGGGTCGTGGCGAAGTTTGGCGGTAACGGCGTGAAAACCGTAGATCAGGCGCGAGGACATGGCTGCTTTCGAAAAACTGGATGGCGAATTTTACCGCGCCGGCGCCCACGGCCGGGGATTGAGCAAGCGCTTACCAATCCTTGAGCAGCGAATCCTCGCGGGCAATCCAGCGCGACAAGATCAAATCGTGCAGCGCAATATGGTTGGTCTCCCAGCGGGCAAGCAAGGCATCCAGTTCGCGAATGCGCGAAACGATGTGTTCCGAATCGAGAGACGAGACAATCTGCTGCACCGTAGACGAAATCGCCGCATGGTCTTCCATGTGCGCTTCGCAAACATCACGGTCGACCATCAGCAACAGCGAGTCGCGCATGACCATTTCCTCGGTCTTGAAATGGTCGAGAATGAAGGCAAAAACATCACCGAGCATGGCGACCACCTCCATCTCGCAACGCTCCTGGCGATCATGACCGCACCCCGTGCAGTCCTTGAAATTGACGTGATCGATGCAGATCCGGCGCAGGTTGGCGATGGCAGAAATCAGGAAACGGTGCTCGGAATCGATCAGCTTGTGGCCGGTAATCAACTCCGGCGGCAAATCGCCGTTCGACAGCCAATAAGCCGTGCTTTCGGATACAACATCGACAGGAGGGCCTGCCAAGTGAGGGTTGGAAAACACCCGCTGCTTCGTCATCCCTATTCCGAAAGTATTAGAAAAGCGGCATTCTACCGCCTGACTCCGGCTTATTGATACGGTAATTTATAATTTTGGGAATAAAATTCAGCCGCAAACCATTGAACCAACGAGGGGAACTTCTTGCTGACAGAACACCAGAAACATTGGGGCGTTGATCAGTGGGCAGCCTACCTGAGCAGCCAGCAATTGCCCTGCATGCCGCGCTCCAAAGCGCGACTGCTCGAACTCGAAGGCGAGAAAGGCGAGCGACTGGCCGCCTGCGACCTGGCCGACATTGCCGCCGCCGACCCCTTTCTTTGCCTGCGCCTGCTGCGTGAAGCAGAAAACCACCGCGCCCAGCGCCTCGGACACGAAACCACCAATCCGCTAGGCACCGTGATGCAACTGGGCACCGATGCCGTGCATAAACTGATGCTCGACTGTCCGGAAACGGACGAATCGAACCACGGCCTCGCCGAATGCGAAGCCCGTGCTCACCTGGCCAGCCGTCTGGCCCTGCACTGGGGTGCGGCGCGCGCCGACATTTCGCCTGACGAAGTGGCGATGGCCGCCCTGCTTTCGGAAATCGGCGAACTGCTGCTCTGGTCCTTCGCCAAGGAATTGCCGCTGGCCGCGCTTGCGGCACTGCATTCCGGACGCTCGCCCCGCTCGCTGCAGGCTCAGGTCGACACCTGCGGCTTCCGCTTCAAGGATATGACGCTCAAATGCGCCCTGATCTGGCACCTGCCACCACTGTTGACGCAGCTGATTCGGGGCATCGACAACACCCGCGCCAATCTCTCCCGCCTTTGCGTCGACACCGCCCGCCACATTGGCAGCGGCCCCGACGATCCCGCCCTTCCGGCCGACATTGCCGCAGCCAAGCAACTCATCCCCGGCGCCTCGCTGGAATGGCTGACCGAACAACTGCCCGGACTCGACGAGGATCACGTTGCCGCCATCGCGCTCAAGGCGGCGGATCTGCTCGACCCAATCCACCATTGAGCGCGACCGCGCCGGTCAGCGCTTTTTCGGCGCGGCTTTTTTGACCGGCTTGGCAGCAGCGGTCTTGCTGCGCGGCGCGGCCGATTTTTTGGCAACCGCCTTTTTCGCTGCAGGTTTGGCTACACCTTTGCCAACCGGTTTCGCGGATTTTTTGGCGACTGCCTTTTTGACCGCCGGCTTGGCTGCGGTTTTATCCGACTTTGCCGGCGCCTTGGTCAATACCGGCGCCCTGGCGGCAACTGCCTTGGCCACGGGCCGCTGACTCACCGGCTTGACGGCCGTCTTCGGCAGGGTCCTTCTCCCGGCGTAGGACTTCTCGCTACCCGCCAGCACAAAATCGATGCGGTTCGACTCGAGGTCGGCACGCACCAGTTTGACCCGCACGCGGTCGCCAAGGCGGAAACGCTCTCCCGTCCGCTCGCCCAGCATCTGATGCTTGATGTTGTCGAACTGGAAATAATCGGCCCCCAGCTCGGAAACGTGCACCAGGCCTTCGATGTAAACCGTATCGAGGGCCACGAAAATACCAAAGGCGGTGACCCCGGAAATTGTCCCGTCGAACTCTTCGCCGATTCGCTCCTTCATGAAGAAGGTCTTCAGCCAGTTCTCGACATCGCGCGTCGCCTCGTCAGCCCGCCGTTCCGTGCTCGAACATTGCAGGCCGATATCGTCCCACGCCCGGTCCGGCGTATAAGTTTCACCGGCGAGCACGGCCTTGATGGCACGATGCACCAAGAGGTCTGGGTAGCGCCGGATCGGCGAAGTGAAGTGGGTGTAATGCTCGTATGCCAGACCGAAGTGGCCGACGTTGTCCGGGCTATACATGGCCTGACGAAGCGAACGCAGCATCACCGTCTGCAGCAACTGAAAATCGGGTCGCAGCTTGATCTTTTCAAGCAGGATGGCGTAATCCTTGGCGCGCGGATCGTCGCCGCCGCCCAGCGCCAGGCCGAATTCGCTGAGGAAAGCGCGCAGATTGGCCAGTTTTTCCTCCGACGGCGCAGCGTGGATACGGTACAGACAGGTCTGCTTGCGTTCGGCGAGGAAAGCCGAAGCGCAGACGTTGGCTGCCAGCATGCACTCCTCAATAACCCGGTGCGCATCGTTGCGCACGACCGGTACGATGTTTTCGATCTTGCCCTGCTCGTTGAACAGCATCTGGGTTTCGGTTGTCTCGAAATCGATCGCCCCGCGCTGGCCGCGCGCCTTGTGCAAAACGGCAAACAGCTTGTAGAGGGCCTGCACATGGGGCAGAACGCTACGGTGAACATCGGTTTCCGGCTCTTTTTCGCCGGATAGCCACGACCAGACGAGGTTGTAGGTCAAGCGGGCGTGCGATTTGAAAACCGCCGGATAGAATTTGTATTTGCCGATCTTGCCGGTCGAACTGATTTCCATGTCGCAGACCATGGCCATGCGCTCGACATCGGGATTGAGCGAACAGATGCCGTTCGACAGCTTCTCCGGCAGCATCGGGATGACCCGGCGCGGGAAATAGACCGAGTTGCCGCGCTCCACCGCCTCCTTGTCGAGCGCCATGCCCGGTTTGACGTAGTGCGACACGTCGGCAATCGCCACGATCAGGCGCCAGCCACGGCCCTTCTTCTCGCAATAAACGGCATCGTCGAAGTCACGCGCCGTCTCGCCATCGATGGTAACCAGCGCCACATCGCGCAGATCGACTCGCCCTTTGAGGTCGGCCTTGCTTACCTTGTCAGGCAAGGCCTTGTTTTCCTCAAGCGCGGCCCGCGAAAACTCGAAGGGCAGATCGTGCTTGCGCAGCGCGATCTCGATCTCCATGCCCGGATCGGCATAATTGCCCAGCACCTCGATGATCTTGCCGATCGGCTGTGAAAACTTGCCGGGCTGCTCGATGATCTCGACCATCACCACCTGGCCGGACTGCGGCTGGCTCTTCGCCTTCGGCTGCGGCGGCACCAGGATGTCCTGCGAAATACGCTTGTTTTCCGGCGCCACGACCACAACACCATGCTCGACGAAAACCCGGCCGACAATCCGCGTATTGACCCGCTCAGTCACTTCGACGATGCCGCCCTCGGGACGCCCCTTGCGGTCGATTCCGGTGACCCGGACCAGGGCCCGGTCACCATGCAGCACTTTGCCCATCTGGTGCTGATCGAGGAAGACGTCGGCACTGCCGTCATCGGGAATCAGGAAACCGTAGCCATCCGGATGGCCCTGGATACGCCCCGGCGTCAGGCTCGCCCGCTCGGGCAGGATGTAGGCGCCCTTGCGGTTGCGCATCAACTGACCTTCACGCTCCATGGCCCCCAGTCGACGCTGGAACATCTCGCGCTCGGTATTGGTTATATCCAGCAATTCGGTCAGTTCGTTGAATTCGACAGGCCGACCTTCGTCAGCCAGCACCTGCGAGACATACTCACGCGAAGGCAAGGGGAACTCGTAGCGCGCCAACTCACGCTCAAAGAAGGGATCGGCTCGACGAATTTTTGATAGTTTTTTTCTTGACATCAGTTTTTCTTTCTCTATAATGGCGGCTCTTCGCACCTGTGCCCAGGTGGCGGAATTGGTAGACGCACTAGTTTCAGGTACTAGCGGGTAACTCCGTGGGGGTTCGAGTCCCTTCCTGGGCACCAGCGATTTTGATAGAAGGCCTTGTTAAAACAAGGCCTTTTTTCATTTCTGCCGCCGGGCTTCGACAATCTGCCAACACGGCCGACTGCCAATCGCAAACGCATTGTCTCATAGCACATGCCCCGCCGTACTGCGGTAACAATTCCTAACACTTGGGTACATAGCGGCAGTCATCGTCCTCCCTCCTGGCGCGTTATTCGGCTTATCAAAACGACAACCATGAGCCGAACCATGAAAAAGATTACCGCCCTGTTTATCGCCGCCACACTGGCCATGACCGCGACCACCTCCGCCCAGGCTGACTGGGGCCGCCATCGTGGCGGACACGGACACAGCCATGGCCACGGTTATCGCTCGACCCACGGCTGGGTTGGCCCGGCTGCCGTGCTGGCCATCACCGGCCTGGCCATTGGCACCGCCATCGCATCCCAGAACAGCTACGCACCGGCTCCGGTCTATAGCATCCCACCCCGCCCAATGCCAAGAGTCGACTACGGAACCTGGTATTACTGCGGCTCGTCCGGCCAATACTATCCGTACACCAACGCCTGCCCGGAAGGCTGGCAGGCGGTACCAGCGCAATAAAAATGAAAACGGGCCCCAAAGGCCCGTTGACCGTAGCAATCCGGCTTTCGCTCAGTTATTGAACGGGTGCTGCTTGAGAATGGTCTCGTCACGCTCCGGACCAGTCGACACGATGGCGATCGGCACTTCGCACAACAACTCAAGCCTATCAAGGTAGGCACGAGCCTCTGCCGGCAGGTCTTCCCAGCGCTTGACGCCAAAGGTCGTGCCGCTCCAGCCCGGCATCGTTTCGTAGATCGGTTCGCAACGAGCCACCTCGTCGGCACCAATCGGCAGCAAGTCGATGACTTTGCCATCCAGCCTGTAGCCGGTGCAGATGCTCAATTCCTTGAGGCCATCAAGCACGTCCAGCTTGGTAATGCACAGCCCGGTCAGGCCATTGATGCGACCCGAGCGACGCAGAGCAGCCGCATCGAACCAGCCGCAACGACGCTTGCGACCTGTAACGGTACCGAATTCACGACCAACCTGCGACATCTGGTAGCCCGGCACACCTTCGGTTTCAATATCCAGTTCGCTCGGGAACGGACCACCACCGACGCGCGTGCAATAAGCCTTGGTAATACCCAGTACGTAATGCAGCATGCCCGGGCCAATACCCGAGCCAGCAGCGGCTTGACCGGCAACGCAGTTCGATGATGTGACGAATGGATAAGTACCGTGGTCGATGTCGAGCAGCGTCCCCTGAGCTCCCTCGAAGAGGAGATTGAAGCCAGACTTGTTGGCCGCGTAAAGCGCCGCCGAAACATCCGTCACCATCGGCCGAATCTGCTCGGCATCGGCCATTGCCTGATCGTAGACTTTCTGAAAATCCACGGCGGGCGCCTTGAAGTACTGGGTCAGCACGAAATTGTGATACTCCAGCACCTCCTTCAGCTTCTCGGCGAAGCGTTCCGGATGGAACAGGTCGTAAACGCGCAGGCCACGACGTGAAACCTTGTCTTCGTAAGTTGGGCCGATGCCTTTTCCGGTCGTACCGATCTTCTTGTCTTCGGACTTGGCACCCTCACGAGCCTGGTCGATAGCTGAGTGGTAAGGCAAAATCAGCGGGCATCCCGGACTGATCTTCAGGCGCGAACGAACATCAATGCCGCCTTTTTCCAGTTCGGCGATTTCCGACAGCAGGTGATGAATGTCCAGCACGACGCCGTTGCCGATGTAACACTCGACGCCATCACGCACGATGCCCGACGGAACGAGATTCAACTTGTAAACCTGTTCGCCGACGACCAGCGTATGACCAGCATTATGGCCACCCTGAAAACGCACCACCCCCTTGGCATGGTCGGTCAGCCAGTCGACGATCTTGCCCTTACCTTCGTCGCCCCACTGGGTGCCCACCACGATGACATTCTTGGCCATTTCTTAGTCCTCTTGTATTGCTTCAATAATCCAGTGTTCGCCAACCAACGCCAGCTTCCGGTCACAGACCGGGCCTTCGCAGGCCGTTTCGCCCGGCAGCAACTGGACGACAATTTCGCCTTGATCGCGCAGCGCGTTGATATGTGCGGAGAGACGCGCATCGTGCCCGGCATGCGGCGCCAGAATCGCCCCGCACAGCTTGCCGGCAGGTACCAGGCGCGCCACTTCACGCAAATCCATCGAAAAACCGGTAGCCGGTCGGGCGCGACCAAAGGCCTTCCCAGCACCGTCGTAACGCCCACCCATGGCAATTGCCGCCGGGTAGTCCGAGCAGTAGGCCGCAAAGACAACGCCGTTGTGATAGTGGTAGCCGCGCAGATCGGAAAGATCAATCGAGAAAGGTAGTTCAGGAGCCCCGGCCAGCACGTGGCGCAAGCCATCGAGCGCCAGCGAAATCGCCGGCAGGGGAGGCAATTCGGCCGCGGCCCGCTCCAGGACTTCAGCGCCCCCATAGAGCAGCGGCAAGCTTTGCAAGGCCTCGCGATAGGGCGACGGAAAATCGGCGCATGCCTCCTCCAACCCCGGTACGTCCTTGGCCTGCAGGAGGCTGAGCACTGTATCCTCCGCCTCTTTTGGCAAGCCGGCCGCCTCGGTCAGGGCCTGGAATATGCCAACGTGACCAAGATCGATTCGGCTGACCGGCAGCTTTATTTGCTCAAAAGCGCCTGCCATCAAGCGAATAACGTCGAGATCAGCCTCGATTCCGGCGAATCCGTAGAGTTCGGCACCAATCTGAATCGGCTCACGACCTGCAGAAATTGTCGCTGGCAGGGTGTGCAAAACGCTGCCGCAATAGCACAGGCGAGTCACCCCCTGGTGGTTGAGCAAGTGGGCATCGATGCGCGCAGCCTGCGGCGTGATGTCGGCACGGACCCCCATGGTCCGACCAGAAAGCTGATCTACCAGCTTGAAGGTCCGCAATATGAGATCCTGGCCGGCTCCGGTAAGCAAAGACTCCAGGTATTCCAGCATCGGCGGCGTAACCAGTTCATAGCCTCGACCGCGAAAGTGGTCGAGGACGGTACGGCGCAAACGCTCGATGCGTGCGGCCTCGGCAGGCAACGCATCGGCCAGGTATTCAGGTAACAGCCAGTTCATGAGAAAACGATCAGAAGGATAAGGCCAATCAGCATCGACGTCAGTCCGACGAAGCGGATTTGCCCATCCGAAAATTGAATTAGACGACGGAAGGTTTCACGCCAAGCCGCCGGAGCGATAAAGGGCATGATCCCTTCGAGCACCAACATCAGCGCGAAGGCAAGAACGATGGTCGACGTCATTTACCCTTGTCGTTGCCACGTCCGCCGCTCTTCATGTACTTGAAGAACTCCGAATTCGGCTCGACAACCAGCACATCACCCTTGCTCTTGAAGCTGCCACGATACGCTTCAAGGCTACGATAGAAGGAGTAGAACTCGGGGTTCTGACCGAAAGCCTGGGCGTAGGTGCTGGTCGCCTTGGCATCACCCTCGCCCTTGATCTTCTGCGCGTCACGATAGGCTTCGGCGATGATGACTTCGCGCTGGCGATCAGCGTCAGCACGAATCTTTTCCGCCTCGGCAGAACCTTCGGAACGCAACTCGTTGGCCACACGCTTTCGCTCGGCTTCCATCCGGCGATAGACGGCTTCGCTTACTTCGGTCGGCAACTCGACGCGCTTCAAGCGGACATCCACAATCTGGACACCAATCTTGCGGGCGTCAGTATCTGCCTTGGCGCGCATTTGCTCCATGATCTGGTCGCGCTCACCGGAGACCACATCATGCACCGTCCGCTTGCCGAATTCCTCGCGCAATCCGGCGTTGACCGTCTGATTCAGGCGCGTCTTGGCACGCGACTCATCACCACCCACCGAGATGTAATAGAGTTGCGGATCGACGATGCGCCACTTGATGTAGGAATCAACCAGCACATTCTTCTTTTCGGAAGTGATGAATCGTTCCGGATCGGAGTTATCGAGCGTGATGATGCGCTTTTCGAAATAGCGCACATTCTGAACCATGGGGAACTTGAAATAGAGGCCCGGCTCGGTAATGGCACGCTTTATCTCACCCAACTGGAATACGACGGCAAACTGGCGCTGATCGACGGTAAAAATCGACATCGTCAACACCACCAGAACGGTGGCGACCAGGGCCCCCAATACATTGATACGCGGACTCATCAACGCCCCTCCCGATCACGCGAACGCAGCGAACCATCGCGCGAACTTGAAGAATACGAACCACCGCCAGCGTTCAGCCCGCCTTCCATTTGCGGTGGTGCGTTGGAAGACAGAGGCGCAGAAGGCCTTGCCGACGACGGGGCAAGCGAAGCCTCCGGGGCAGCCTGCATGGCTGGCACCCCGCTAGCAGACTGCATTAACTTGTCGAGAGGCAGATAGAGCAGGTTGCCCTGGCCCTTGGCGTCGACCATAACCTTGCTGGTGTTGGCGTAAATTTGTTGCATGGTTTCGAGGTACATACGCTGACGTGTAACCTCGGGCGCCTTGGCGTACTCGGTCAGCACCTGCTTGAAGCGCGAAGCTTCACCATCCGCCGACGAAATGACGCGCTGCTTGTAACCATTTGCCTCTTCCAACAGGCGCGCCGCCGTACCCTTGGCCTTCGGGATCACGTCGTTGGCGTAGGCCTGACCTTCATTCTTCTGCCGTTCAAGATCCTGTCCTGCCTTCACTGCATCGTCGAAGGCCGCCTGCACCTGCTCTGGAGGCTGGGCATTCTGCATGGTCACCTTGGAAATGAGGATGCCGCTCTTGTAGCGATCAAGGATGCCCTGCATCAGTTCAGCAGCCTCGGTGGCGATCTGCTCGCGGCCTTCGTAGAGCACGAAGTTCATCTTGCTCTTGCCGACAATTTCGCGCACGGCCGACTCGGCAGCCCCCATTACGGCTTCGTCCGGATAACGGTTGTTGAAAAGGTATTCGACGGGATCCTTCAGGATGTACTGAACGGCGAACTGGATATTCACGATGTTCTCATCATCGGTGAGCATCAGCGCTTCCTTGAGCACCTTGTTGCGCTCCGTACCCCGATAGCCGATTTCGATAGTACGCACGCCAGTCAGATTGACCAGTTCGTGCGACTGGATCGGGGCAGGCAAGCGCCAGCGCAGGCCCGGCTCGGTCGCCTCCTTGAAGCTGCCGAACTGGAGAACAAGTCCTCTCTGGGAGGCATCCACGATGTAAAAACCGGAAGCGAGCCAAACTACAGCCACCAACCCGATCAACAAGCCAACGCCACCACCAACGAATTTCGGATTGAAGTCGATGTTCGGCATACGTGGACCATCACCGCCACCATTACCACCTCCACCGCCTTTTTTACCGAACATTCCGGTCAGTTTGCGATTGAAGTCGCGCCAGAGTTCTTCCAGATCAGGCGGTCCATCATTGGGTCGGCGCGGACCGTTGCCGTTGGGTTTGTCACCGTCGTTGCCTCCACGGTTACCCCACTGCGGGTCGTTGATTGACATAAAAATACCTAGGGTCGGAATCATGGGTGTCGGGATTCAGTTGATGTAATCGTGTTGTGCTTCATATTCAGCCTCGGCAATCGCCTTCTGACGGGCTTCAGCTTTGGCTCGGGCATATTCGGACAAGGATTGGCGCAGCAAATCCAATCCATCTCCAGTCCGCGCACTGACTCGAACGCGCGCGATATTACCATACTCACTCCGATCGACGCCCGGCTGGGCCTCGGTCAGATCTATCTTGTTCCAGACGATCAATTGTCTGACGCGGTCAGCGCCAATTTCCCTGAGCACCTTGTCAACTTCACCGATCTGTTCATCGCGAGCATGACTTGCACTATCAACAACGTGCAGCAGCAGGTCGGCATGGGTTGCCACTTCCAGGGTTGCATGAAAAGCGTCAACCAAGGAGTGAGGCAGATCACGGATGAAGCCAACGGTATCGGAAATCACGATATTGCCGGCTCCTTCGACCCATAGTTTGCGTGAAGTCGTGTCGAGTGTGGCAAACAACTGATCGGCAGCAAAAACGCCGGCGTGCGTCAGCGCATTGAATAAGGTTGATTTCCCAGCATTGGTATAGCCAACCAGCGAAACGTTCAGGACATCACCTCGCATCCTTGCCTTGCGCTGAACGCCACGTTGCCGCGACAGTTTCCCAAGCCGGTCTTTCAGCAGTTTGACGCGATTGCCGAGGAGACGGCGGTCGGTTTCCAGCTGCTTCTCGCCGGGACCACGCATGCCGATACCACCACGTTGCCGCTCAAGGTGGGTCCAACCGCGGACCAATCGCGTCGACAAATGTTCGAGCTGAGCCAATTCAACCTGCAACTTACCCTCTGCACTTGACGCGCGCAGGGCAAATATATCAAGAATCAGGCTGGTCCGATCAATCACTCGACATTTGAGGGTTCGTTCAAGATTACGCTCCTGCGCCGGCGAAAGCTCGTGGTTAAAAATCACCAGATCAGCTTCGCCGGCCGAAATCATTGCCGCAATCTCATCGACCTTTCCCTTGCCGACAAAGGTCTTGGGGTCAGGACTCTGACGCCGGCCAAAAACTTCGCCGACAACGACACCTCCTGCCGAACTCGCCAGCAAACGAACCTCCCCCAACTGGTCTTCAAGATCAGGCTGACCAAAATCAAGCTGAACGACCACCGCACGTTCACCGGCGGCAGGTCGTTCAGTCATGGGGATTTCCGGGAAAGATGTACGCGAACCTGCCATCGAGGCTGGCCGCTGGGCGGGTGTCGATTATTCCGCCGCCTGTTCCTGCTGGAGGTTAACCGGGCGCGCCGGGACCACCGTCGAGATGGCGTGTTTGTAAACCATCTGTGTAACAGTGTTTTTGAGCAGCACGACGTACTGATCAAACGATTCAACCTGGCCCTGCAGTTTGATCCCATTCACCAGGTAAATTGAGACGGGAACATGCTCGCGACGGAGAGCGTTAAGGAAGGGGTCTTGTAAAAGTTGCCCTTTGTTACTCATGGTGTGGACTCCATGTAATTGTTATGAGGGTCCTAATGTACCCAAATTTATAAAGTGCTGCCAAAGATTTTGCAGATTATTTCTTGTCTTTGTCGGCAAACGGATTTTTCCCGGAAACACACTGAATGCGCAAAGGCGTTCCCTGCAATTTGAAGGCTTCACGGAATGTATGTTCAAGGAAGCGTCGATAGCTGTCCGTAATTTTATCAACCGCGTTGCCGTGGATAACGATGATCGGCGGATTCGACCCGCCTTGGTGGGCATAGCGCGGCTTGGGACGAAACAGACCATGCTTGGCCGGCGCCTGTTTGGCGACAGCATCGATCAGCACGCGAGTCAGGCGCGGGGTGGTCATCTTGGCCATGGCTGCCGCATAAGCTGAGTCGACTGAACGGAATAATGATTCCAAACCGATGTTGTCACGTGCCGAAATGAAATGAAATTTGGCGAAGCTGAGAAATTGCAACTTACGTTGCAATATCTGGCGCGTCTGCTCGCGAACGTAGGAATCGAGGCCATCCCATTTGTTGACCGCAACGACCAGTGCTTTACCGGACTGAACGATGAAGTCGGCGATATGCGCGTCCTGGTCAGACACATCTGCCTGTGCGTCAACCATCAGGATGACGACATTGGCATCCTCGATGGCCTGCAGCGTCTTCACCACCGAAAACTTCTCGATCGATTCAAAAACCTTGCCGCGCTTGCGCATGCCGGCCGTGTCGATGAGCACGTACTTACGGCCAGCTCTTTCGAAATCGATCTCGATCGAGTCACGGGTTGTCCCCGGCGCATCAAAGGCAATGACTCGCTCCTCACCAAGCACCGTATTGATCAGAGTGGACTTGCCGACATTGGGCCGGCCGACAATCGCAACGCGGATGGCATCGGAATGCCACTCATCATCCTCCGGCTCGGGAAAATCTTCGAGTGCCAACTCGACCAAGCCACGCACGCCCTCGCCATGGGCAGCCGAAATTGCATTGGGTTCACCAAGGCCGAGTTCATGAAATTCCGCCTCGACCATCCCGGTATTCATGCCTTCGGCCTTGTTGACCGCAACAATGACCGGACAATCGACGCGCCGCAGCTTGTTGGCAATTTCCTTGTCGTGTGGCGTCAGACCGGTACGGCCATCGACCACAAAGATAATGGCATCGGCTTCGGCAATCGCCTGCTCGGTCTGGCGTGCCATTTCATGGAGAATGCCCTCCTTGACCAGCGGCTCGAAACCGCCGGTATCGACTACCAGATGGGGCTTCTTGCCAAGCTTTCCATGACCATAGTGACGATCTCTCGTCAGACCGGGCAGATCGGCGACGATGGCATCACGGGACTTGGTCAGGCGATTGAAAAGTGTGGATTTTCCGACATTGGGTCGGCCAACCAGAACGAGCGTAGGTTTCATTGAGCCTCGATTGCGCTGACGCTACCACCGGTGGTTTGCACCAGAACGGCATTACCGAGCATCTGAAGTGGCGCACGAACCGGCGTACCATCGGTTTCTAGACGTGCAGCAAAGCTGCCATCGTCACGTGAAAGGAAATGAACAATCCCCTCCGCATCGGCCACTGCGACCAATCCCCGTTGCACAACGGGAGCCGAGAGGCGACGATTTTTAAGTTTGTCCTGCTTCCACAGGCTGCTGCCGGACTGACGGTCGAGCGCATGGACGACGCCCTTGTCATCGGCAACGAACAGGTAGCGGCCGTCCATCGCCAAACCGGCCACCGACGACAAGTCACGTGACCAGACCATCGCCCCGCCCTGCCCCATGTCAAAACAGGCAACGCGCCCCTGGAAAGCGACAGCGCAGATCAGAGTGCCATCTATTACCGGTGGCGCAACGACATCTGCCACTCGGTCAAGTTCGGTCGCTCCCTTGGGCAAGGCGACCGCCCCCTCCCAGACCGGCGCACCATTTTCTATTGCCAGCGCCACCAGCTTGCCGCCGGGGTATCCGACGAAGATATAGCGATCGGCGAACACTGGCGAACCTGCACTGCGCACGGATAACGAAGGCGTAGACCGTTGATAGACCCATTTTCGCCCACCGTCACCAGCATCAAGCAAATGAATCCGGTTGTCACCGCTCTTCACGGCAACACCGTCATTACCGACGACTGGCGCCGCCAGTACCTCGCTGGAGACCTTGGACTGCCAGAGAACCTTGCCATCTTCAGTCGAAAAAGCGAGCACATCACCTTTTGAGGTACCAACGGCTACCAGGCGGCTGCCTGCCCCTACGCCAGCCGAGAGCGACTGCCCAGCATCGACTTTCCAGACAACCTTGCCATCCTCCAGACGGGCAAGCATCCCGTTCCGGCTCGCCACATAGGCTGCATTTCCGACTATTGCCGGAGTGAAGGTGTAATCTCCAGCCTTTCCGACGCTGGCCGACCATGCCGTCTTGACCTCGGCTGTCGGAGTCAGCTTCCCCAATGGCGCCATTTTGGGTCCAGCGCTGGCAAACGGGTTAATCGAGTCAATCGCATCGGAGACAGTCGCACAGCCTCCCAGAACGAGGCCAGAGGCGACAAGAAGGGCGGCAAGTTGACGTGACATCAGACAGCCTCGCCTAGATTATCCAGCTTCTGTTGAAGCAGCTCACGGCCCGCTCCCTGCATGCCGGTCATCTTTCCCTGGGCTGCTTTGTAGGCCGAACGCGCTTCGGGCTTTTTGCCTTGAGCGGCAAAAACGTCACCTTTCAACTCCTGGAAACGCGCATCGAAAGCTGGCGCATGGGCAGTATCGAGCTGTTTCAGCGCTTCTTCGTATGCTTGTTCGTCGATTTGTACTGCCACCAGGCGCAGACGCGCCAGATCCCTGATCTCGTCCTCTCCATTTTCCGCCACCCAGCCGAACTGCGACTTGGCGGTCTTGAGATCGCCCGCTTCGAATGACTGCTTGCCGGCCAGCAGGGCGCCAAGAGATGCATAGCTGGTGCCGCCAAACTTCTCCGCCAACTCGCCCGCGGCTGACTTGACCTTCTGTGCATCGCCAATCGCGGCCGCTTGCTCGAGCACGGCATAAATGGCAGCAGCCTTGGTCGTCTGCCCGCGCTGATACCAATTCCAGCCTTGCCAGCCGACTACCCCCAGTGACGCCGCAACGATCACGCTCGTCACGAGGTTGCCATACATCTTCCACCAGGTTTTCAGAGTATCAATCTGTTCCTGCTCTTCGAGGTCGTAATGCGCCATGCTGCTTATTCCTCTTCGTCCGAATCAATAATTTGGTCGATGATGGCCTCGGCCAACTCATCAACTTTCAGTTTACGTTGCTCGATACCGGCCTGACGCAGCGACTTCAACTGGACCTCGCCGGTCGACGCTTCGTCATCGCCAATAATCACGGCAAAGGTCGCGCCGCTGCCATCGGCCTTCTTCATCTGCGATTTGAAGCTGCCGCCACCGCAATGCTGCAGCACGTCAACACCCTGATCGCGCAGGCCTTCGGCGACGCGGAAGGCGAGGCGAGCCGCCGCCTCGCCCTGATGCACCAGGTAGACATCCGGCACTGGTGCCGCTGGCTCGCCACCCGAGTCCTTGATCAAGGCAATCAGACGCTCGATGCCCATGGCAAAACCGCAGGCTGGCGTCGACTTGCCGCCGAGTTGCTCGACCAGACCATCGTAACGACCACCGGCACAGACTGTACCTTGGGCGCCCAGCTTGTCAGTGACCCACTCGAAAACGGTGAGATTGTAATAGTCCAGACCACGGACCAGGCGCGAATTGATCACGAAGGGGATTCCGGCATCGCGCAAAACGCGCTGAACGCCTTCGAAGTGGGCCAGCGACTCGGCACCGAGGTAATCGATCAGCTTCGGGGCACCGGCGCACAGATCCTGCATGGTCGGATTCTTGGTATCGAGGATGCGCAGTGGATTGGTGCGCAGACGACGCCTCGAATCCTCGTCAAGCAACTCGGCGTTTTCCTCGAAATAGGTGACCAACGCGCCGCGATGCTGGGCACGCTCGGCCGGCTGGCCAAGACTGTTGAGTTGCAGTTCGATACCGTCCAGCCCGAGGTCGTTCCACAGGCGGGCTCCCATGAGGATCATTTCGGCGTCGATGTCCGGACCTGCCATACCGAAGGACTCGACCCCGACCTGATGGAACTGGCGATAACGCCCCTTTTGCGGACGTTCGTGGCGGAACATCTGGCCAATGTAGTAAAGACGCTGGGTCTGGCGAGCCGCCAGATTGTGTTCGATAACGGCCCGCACACAACCGGCCGTCCCCTCCGGACGCAAGGTCAGCGCTTCGCCATTGAGGCCGTCGATGAAGGAATACATTTCCTTTTCGACGATGTCGGTGACTTCGCCGATGGCGCGCTTGAAAAGCGGCGTCGGCTCGACGATGGGCATGCGGACCGGACGATAGCCGTAGCCTTTCAGCCACGACCGGATGGTGTCTTCGAACAGTTCCCAGAATGCGGCTTCGTCGGGCAGGATGTCGTTCATCCCGCGGACGGCTTGCAAGGTTTGACTCATGACTTCAGTTTCTTGGTGTAGGTGCGCTCGACATAGCGCTCAATGATTTGCTTGAATTCGTTGGCGATGTTGTCGCCCTTGAGCGTGACCGTTTTCTGGCCATCTTCGTAAACTGGCGCCGATGGCGCCTCGCCGGTCCCCGGCAGGGAAATGCCGATATTGGCGTGCTTCGATTCGCCTGGGCCATTGACAATGCAGCCCATCACCGCGAGCGTCATGTTCTCCGCACCGTCGTAGCGCAGTTTCCATTCCGGCATCTTGGCACGCACGAAATCCTGGACTTCGCCAGCCAGTTCCTGAAACAGGGTACTGGTCGTCCGGCCGCAGCCGGGGCAGGCCGCGACCATCGGCGTAAAGGCACGCAGCCCCATCGTTTGCAGGATCTCCTGGCCGACTATGACTTCCTGCGTACGCGAGCCACCGGGCTCCGGGGTCAGCGAAATGCGGATGGTGTCGCCGATGCCCTCCTGCAACAAAACGGACAGCGCAGCGGTCGATGCGACGATTCCCTTCGACCCCATGCCAGCCTCGGTCAAACCGAGATGCAGCGCGTAGTCGGCGCGCTTCGATAGCTCGCGATAAATGGCGATCAGATCCTGAACGCTGGAGACCTTGCAGGACAGGATGATCCTTCCCCCGTCGAGGCCAACTTCCTCGGCCTTGGCGGCTGATTCGAGGGCCGAGGTCACCATCGCGTGACGCATGATCTCGGTTGCATCCAAAGGCTGCGGTCGACTGGAATTTTCGTCCATTATCCGAGCCAGCAATTCCTGATCGAGGCTGCCCCAATTGACGCCGATGCGCACCGGCTTGTCGTATTTGCATGCCAGCTCGACCATTTGGGCGAACTGCTCATCCTTCTTCTTGCCGAAACCGACATTGCCGGGATTGATCCGGTATTTGGCCAACGCTTCGGCACAGGCAGGATGTTCGGTCAGCAGGCGATGGCCGTTGTAGTGAAAATCTCCGATCAGCGGCACACTGCAATTCATCCGGTCGAGGTGCTCGCGGATTTTCGGTACGGCAGCAGCAGCTTCCGGGGAATTCACCGTGATGCGCACCAACTCGGAACCAGCCCGGGCCAGCTCAGCCGTTTGCAGGGCGGTGGCCAGGTAGTCAGCAGTATCGGTGTTGGTCATCGACTGAATAACCGTTGGAGCATCGCCCCCCAGTTTCACGTGCCCGACAAAACAGGAGCGGGTCAGGCGTTTGGCAACAGCACTCACGACTTACTCCAGAACCAGACGGGCAACATCGCCACGCGTGTGCGGCACCAGATCGACAGCCTCACCATGCCAATAAACACGGACACCGGGCGCATAGCCAATCGTCACCGAGAATGGTCCCTGACCGGACAGAGCCTGCTCGGTGCCGGCAGTCAGTCGCTGGGAAAAGACTACCTTGTTGTCACGATCCCTAACTTCAAGCCAGGAGTCCTTTTCAAACAGGAAACGCATCTGGGGCGCCACAACTGGCGTCGCGGCAGGCTCGCCCTGATCCGGGACAACCGAAGGCGCAGAAGGCGCAGAAGGCAGGGCCTGCTGAGCTTGAGCCTCTATCGGCTCCAACACTTGCGGGTTCATCACTTGCTGCGGTGTTGCTCCCGGCGGGAAAACAGGTTCCGCAACAGTTGCAGCGGGTGCCGAAACGGAAACTTCGCCGTTCCCCCTGGACAGTGAATCGAGCAGCGATTGGGTACTTTCCCGTAAAGACGACAGATCACCGGGAATAAGAAAATACACCAACGCGGCCAGGACGACCGAACCAGCGCCGATCAAGACAACGAGTTTGCTATGCCGGGAACCAACACTGCCGGAATGCGGCATGGTTGCCGGCGTCATTTCAGAAACGCCAAGGCTGCTGACCGGCTTTTCAAGCACTTCGTCGAGTTGCGCCATGAGCGGCGCCGGATCAATCTGGATGAGTCGCGCATAGTTGCGTACAAAGCCACGAATGAAGGTATTGCCCGGCAGACCTTTCCAGTCGCCGGCCTCCAGCGACTCGACCTGCCGCGGCCCGAGCTTTAGCGTCTGGGCGATATCCGCCAGTTCCAATCCGCGCGCCTCGCGCGCCAGACGCAATTGCTCGCCGACCGACGGCCCAGCTTCCACGACCGCCTCTTCGGCAACTGCGTCCTGGATATTCACCTGCTCACTCATTCAAAATTACCCTTTAGGAATTCCTGATACTCTGCTGACGTCGGATAACGGCCGCGCAGTTGCGAGGCATAGCCCGCTTCGGCAGCCCGGTTACCCTGTTTGCGCTCAAGGCGCAGACCGAGCCAGAGCGCATCAGCCGTTGGCGGCTCCATCATTTTCAGTGACTCGGTCAGATAAATTCGCGACTCTTCAAAGTTGCCACGCTGGTAAAAAATCCTGGCCAGTTGCAGGCGTGCCAAAACGGCCCCGTCGCGCGAAAGCTGCAAGGCCTTGAGCAGGTAACTCTGGGCCCCATCGAGATCGCCCGCCTTGAAAGCACAGGTACCGGCGTTGGTGTAGGCACGGTCGGGGGTCTCGTACAAGGGACTCTTCAGGGCGTTGAGAAAGTAGGCGATGGACTCCCGTTCCTTCCCCGTCTCGCAAAGATACCAGCCGTAATTGTTATTAACCTCGGGGTCATTGGGCGCCATGCTCAAAGCCTGACGAAAATCCTCTTCCGCCTTGTCGTATTCCTTAAGAGAAAGCCGAACCAGGCCACGTACGCTATAGGCTTGGAAGTAACTGGAGTCGGCACTCAGGGCAATACGCAGCTCATCGAGCGCCACCCCTGGGTTTCCCGCCTGGAAATACATCGCCCCCAGTTCGGTATGTATCCTGGCCCGATTGCTTGGATCGGGCGCGCCATTCGACTGACTGGTTGCCGAGGGATTGAAATCGTATTGCGCCTGAACGGAGAAGGCACAGAACACACCGAGAAAAACGCTCGCAACCCGGCTTTTCAGCGAAAAAACTTTCACGATCTTGCCTCCACTAAGGGAATCACTCGTCCGGCTGTCCGTCGGGTCTTGTCCTTGACCTGACCGGCCAACTGGCCACAGGCCGCGTCGATGTCGTCGCCGCGGGTCTTGCGCGTCGTCGTGACGATGCCGGCCTGCATCAGTATTTCGGCAAAGCGACGCACGCGCTCGGCCGACGAACGCCGGAAAGGCGAGCCGGGGAAGGGGTTGAAGGGGATCAGGTTGAACTTGCAATGCACGTGCTTGACCAGCGCCAGCAGTTCGCGGGCGTGGGCATCGCTGTCGTTGATGCCGTCGAGCATGATGTACTCGAAGGTGATGAAATCGCGCGGCGCCTTGTCCAGGTAGCGCTGGCAGGCGGCCATCAACTCTTTCAATGGATATTTCTGGTTGATCGGTACGATCTGGTCGCGCAGTTTGTCGTTCGGCGCATGCAGCGAAACAGCCAGGGCGACAGGGCACTCGTCGCCGAGACGATCCATGACCGGCACCAGACCGGAGGTGGACACGGTGACGCGGCGACGTGAAAGACCGTAAGCGTTGTCGTCGAGCATGAGCTTCAAGGCGGCAACGGAATTGTCGAAATTGGCGAGCGGCTCGCCCATGCCCATCAGGACGACGTTGGAAATAACCCGCTCGTCGCCGTGGACCGCACCGAGTGCGTGATTGGCCTGCCACAGCTGGCCAATGATTTCCGCCACCGTCAGGTTGCGGTTGAAGCCCTGCTTGCCGGTCGAACAGAAGGCACAGTCAAGCGCGCAGCCGGCTTGCGTGGAAATACACAGCGTACCGCGGTCGTCTTCGGGAATGAACACCGTTTCGACGGCATTGCCGTTACCGACATCGATCAGGAACTTGCGCGTACCGTCATCCGACAGCTTGTCGGAGACGACGGCAGGCGGCGCCACGACCGCTCTCGCCTTGAGCTTCTCGCGAAGACTCTTGGCGATGTCGGTCATGGCATCGAAATCCGCCACGCCGGAACGATGGATCCAGCGCAAGACCTGCCTGGCGCGGAAGGGCTTTTCGCCCTGTTCGGCAAACCAGGCAGTCAGGCTTTCGCCATCGAAATCCAGCAGATTGACGGTCATTCGGTTTTGATTAGCGGCCGGCGTAGACGTTCAAGCCCGGGAAGAAGAATGCGACTTCCACGGCAGCGGTTTCCGGCGCGTCAGAGCCGTGCACGGCGTTGGCGTCGATCGATTCGGCGAAGTCGGCGCGGATGGTGCCCGCAGCGGCTTCCTTCGGGTTGGTGGCACCCATCAGTTCGCGGTTCTTGGCGATGGCGTTTTCGCCTTCGAGCACTTGCACCATGACCGGACCGGAGGTCATGAAGGCAACCAGATCCTTGAAGAACGGACGAGCCTTGTGCACAGCGTAGAACTGGCCGGCTTCCTGTTCGGACAACCAGACCATCTTGGAGGCAACGATCTTCAGACCGTTGGTTTCGAAACGGGAGTAAATCTTGCCGATAACGTTCTTGGCAACAGCGTCGGGTTTGATGATGGAGAGGGCGAGTTCGATAGCCATTTAATTGCTCCGCAAAAGCTAGTCAGTTGAAAAACGGGCGATTTTAGCAGATTCGGAACCCGAACGCCCGATTCACTGCGCCGGCGATTTCTCGCCTTGCGGCTTGTTCAGCGGTTCGCGCAAGTCGGCAAAACTGCGCGGCGCCACGTATTGCAGCAACTCTTTGCCATCGCTATCGACCACGACATCGACACCCTTCTCGGGGTAAAGCAGGTGGGTGCGTTTCTCCGACACGGCGAGACGTTCGCCCGGCGTTCCGAAGCGCTGGATCACCGTCGCTTCATCGAGATTCACCGTCGGAATGACGCTGATCGCCTTGACCTGCATATTTTGTATCGCAAGCAGATCATCCGGATTCAGGGTTATCTTGCGCGTCGTGCTTTCCATGTGTTTGGCCTTGAGGGCGCGATCACGCATTTCTGAAATTTGCTCTTTTTTGGCGTCGACCGTAACAATCACCTTGGCCAGCACGAAACCGAGCGCAACCTGCGAGTAATAGCCTTCCAGCGCGCCCATTTCATCGGGTTCGGCGATGATCGCAACATCGATCTCGTCGCCCAGTTTCTGGCGCACATCAGCCAGCGTACTGACCCCTGGTTGCAGCCCGAAAACCGTGCTGCCACCCTGCCCGTCAAGTGCAATCTGCCAAGGCAGGTTGGTGTTTGGATCGACGCCCGCCTGCTTGCCGACGTCAGGCAGAAAGAAGGGGAGGATCAGCGCAAGCAAAACAAGGCCAACGAGGGAGAGGGCGAATTTCATGGTTTTCCAGCCAACGGGCAAGGGGGCTGATTGTGCCACAGCCTGCGTTGCCAGAAACAAGAATGCCGCGCCCGGAATCCCCGGGACGCGGCATTTGTCAGCGGCGAAACGCGGTTACATCATGCCCAGCGTTCGCGGCAGCCAGAGCGAAATCTCCGGCACGTAGGTAATGAAGATCAGGAAGACCAGCATGGCGTACAACCACGGCAGCACGGCGATGGTCATCTCCGACATGCCGGCACGGGTGATGCCGCTGGCGACGAAGAGGTTGAGACCGACCGGCGGCGTAATCATGCCGATTTCCATGTTGACCGTGATGACGATGCCGAAATGGACCGGATCGATACCCAGGGCAACCGCAACCGGAAACAGAATCGGCGCCAGGATCAGGATGATCGACGACGGCTCCATGAAGTTGCCGGCAACCAGCAGCAGCAGATTGACCATGACCAGGAAGCCGACCTGACCCATGCCCATACCGACGATCCAGTCCGCGATGCCCTGCGGAATCTGCTCGGAGGTCAGGATGAAGGAGAACAGGATGGCGCTGGCGATGATGAAGAGCAGCATCGAACTCATATTGGCCGAGTCGAGCAGCACCTTCGGAATCTGCTTGAAGGTCAGATCCTTGTACACGAAAACCGCGATGAAGAAGGCGTAGACCGCAGACATCGCTGCCGCCTCTGTCGGGGTGAACATGCCGGAATAAATCCCGCCCATGACCACGACGATCAGCATCAGGCCCCAGAAGGCTTGGCGGAAGGTGTAAAAACGCTCTTTCCAGCTCGCCTTGGGCAAACGCGGGTAGTTACCCTTGCGCGCCTGCCACCAGGTCGTCACGCCGAGGGTCAGCGCCAGCAAAAAGCCGGGGATGACACCCGCCATGAAGAGGGCGCCAACGGATGAATTGGTGGTCACCGCATACATCACCATGACGATCGACGGCGGAATCAGGATGCCCAGACCGCCGGCTGAGGCGACCACCCCGGCACCGAAGCGCATCGGGAAACCCTGCTTGATCATCGCCGGAATCAGGATCGAGCCGATGGCCACCACGGTTGCCGGCGAGGAACCCGAAACCGCCGCGAACAGCGCACAGGCAAGCACTGCCGACATGCCCAGACCGCCGGTCAGATGGCCCACCATGGCCGAAGCGAAGTTGATCATGCGGCGCGCCACGCCGCCATGGGTCAGGAAGTTGCCGGCCAGGATGAAGAACGGAATGGCCATGATTTCGAACTTCTCGATGCCGGTAAACATCTTGAGGGCAATCGAGGCAATCGGCGTCTCGGTGAAGGCAAACATGAAGCCGAGCACGGTCAGGCCGAGCGCCACGCCAACCGGCATGCCGACCACCATGAGGGTGAGCAGCAAACCAAAGATAATCAGTGCGCTCATCGCCTATTTCTCCTCTTTTTTGTCGTCGACCGTGGGATGTTCCCTCTCCCACTCCCTGTCACTCAAGCCGCCGTGCGCGTGTTCACGCTGCTCGGCAATCTCGATGGCTGCGCCGAGAACCAGCACTTCGCCTTCGTCGAGACCTTCGACGTGGCCATGGTCATGCGATGGCAACTCGCCGCTGCGGGCAAACTTGGTCATTACCTGCACAAAGCGGAAGCACATCAGGAAGGAACCGAGCGGTACGGCGGAATAAACCATCCAGGTCGGCCATTCCAGGTCGGGCGTGGTCGGCCCCTCGAAGTGATCGCCAACGTCCATGCCCAGCGCATTCAGCGTCACGTAGGCCATGCCGTTTTCCCAGACAAAGGTGGCGCCAAATATGCCAATCACCAGGGTAAATAGCACGCCGCACGACAGACCAAGAAGAATCATCGCCGCCCGCCGCTTGTCCTTGAGCCGATTGATCAGCAAATCGACCCCGACGTGAATGCCGGTGCGCACACCATACGCCGCGCCAAATTTGGCCATCCAGACGAACAGGATGATCGCCAGTTCCTGGGACCAGCCCATGTCCTGCGACAGCAGCCAATCCTGGACAACCGGGATTTCAAAGCCGGAGGTGTAGCGGTGCACCACCGAAACGAAGACGATGATTGTCGCCACCGCCATCAATGAGCCAATGATTATCTCTTCCAGGCGGTCAATTATTTTCGCCATTTACCCTCTCCTCGCAAAAACGCCCGCCGCCACGATGGGCAACAGCGGGCGCTTCAGGACTAACAGACCAGATGATTCTTGTGAATCAGAGCTTGGCCGGATTGAAGCCGGTAGCCTTGTAGACGTCCTGGATCGTTTCCTTGCCGATCCGGCTTTCCATCTTCTGATGCACCGGTACCAACGCCTTCTTGAAGGCGGTACGCTCGGCGGCAGTCAGCACATGCACATCCGTCTTGCCGCTCTTCTTGACATTGTCCAGCGCGGTGTCGTTCTCAACCTTGGCGATCTGGTTGGCGTAGCGGGTCGATTGAACCATGGCCTCTTCCAGTTGCTTGCGGATGTCAGCCGGCAGTCCGTCCCAGAACTTCTTGTTGACGATGACGGCATAGCCCAGATAACCGTGCTCGGTCAGGCTCAGATGCTTCTGCACCTCATGCATCTTCTGGGTGTAGAGGTTGGAGATCGGATTCTCGGTACCATCGACCACGCCCGTCTGCAGCGCCTGGTAAACCTCGGAGAACGCCATCATTTGCGGCAATGCACCGAGGGCACGCATCTGCTGCTCAAGCACCTTGGACGACTGAATGCGCAACTTCTTGCCCTTCAGATCGTCCGGCAGATTGATCGGCGTATTGGCCGAGAGCGACTTGAAGCCATTGTCCCAGAAAGCCAGGCCACGGATACCCTTGGGTTCCAGCTTGGAGAGGAGCTTCTGACCGACCGGGCCGGTGGTAATCTTGTGCAGATCGTCGTAACCATCAAAGATGTAGGGCAGGTCGAACACCTCGAAGTCCTTGACCCCCAGCGGGCCGAACTTGGCCAGCGACGGGGCAAGCATCTGGACAGCACCGAGTTGCAGCGCCTCCATTTCTTCCTTGTCCTTGTACAGCGTCGAGTTGGCATATACCTCAACCTTGACCTTGCCACCGGTCAACTCGCCAGCCTTCTTGGCAAAATAATCGGCCGCCTTGCCCTTCGGCGTATCGTTGGCGACAACGTGGCTGAACTTGATGACGATGGGTTGCTGAGCAAAGGCCGCCAGCGACAGCGAACCGGCAAACAGGGCAATCAGAAGCTTGGATACTTTCATTGTTCTCTCCTCCAGGAATGAATCGCAAATATTGGTAATTGCGACTGGGTGAAATTATTACGAAAGAGATAACCCCTGCGTATTGTGGATTTCCACATACGCCGGGCGTTGACCGACAACGCCCCCCTGCGGCAATGGATCCCAATTCCCCGCCTGCAAAAAACGTGGTGTACCATTTTGGCGATGAATCATCCTCTGCAGAATCCCCAGGGCAGTTCGCGCCGGCTAGGCTGGCTGCTCGCCGTGCCCAAGCTGGGCATCGTGTTGCTGCTGGTGGCACTGCTCTCCCTGCTCTGGCTGCTGCATCGCAACGAAGCGGAGGAAGAGCGCGCGTCACTGATCAAGGACGTGCTGTGGCTGGAACAGAACCTGCGCTTCCACCTGAATGGCAACGAAGAACAACTGCAGCAACTGGCCCTGGAAATCGCCGATCTGCCGGCCGGACAGAAACGGTTCCGGCTGCGCGCCGAACACATGCTCAAGAATTCGCCGGACATTGCGCAGATTCTCTGGCTGGATCGCAGCCGCCGGGTCGTCGACGCCCTGCCCACGGCCGGCAGCGAAGCGGACAGCGACGCCTTCGGGCCTCCGGCCACGGCCAAGGCTTTCGATGTGGCCAGCCGGCTGGGCAAACGCCAGTACAGCGCCCCCTATTTTCTGGAAGGCGAGCGCGCCTTTGTCGAGTTGCACGTCCCCGTTTTCCACGAGCGCAGGGTCTCCGGCATGCTGGTCGCCGCCTACCCGCTCGACACCCTGCTAGCCAATCAGGTGCCCTGGTGGTTTACCGAAAAATACAAGGTCGAGATCGTCGATGACAATGATCGCCAATACGCCACCAAGACACGCATAGAAGGCAACAGTGACCTGCGCTATGAAATCCCCTTCGATCCTCCCGGATCTGGTCTGCTGCTGCGCGTCACCAGTTATCACAGCCCGGACAACACCCTGCAACGCCTGCTCGTCGCCGCCATCGTCCTGCTGGCCGCCGGCGTTTTCCTGAGCCTCTGGCTGGTTCGCGACCTGATGAAGAAGCGCACCCGGGCCGAGGAAGCGCTGCGTGCCGAACACGCCTTCCGCGCCGCCATGGAGGATTCCCTGACGGTCGGCATGCGTGCCCGCGATCTCGAAGGTCGCGTCATCTACGTCAACCCGGCATTCTGCACAATGACCGGCTTCAGCGCCGGCGAACTCGTCGGCCATACCCCGCCCATGCCCTACTGGGCGCCGGAACAGCTCGAAGAAACCCTGGCCATGCACCAGACTGTTCTGGCTGGAAAGGCACCGCTCGACGGCTTCGAAATCACTTTCATGCGCAAGAATGGCGAGCGTTTTCATGCCCTCGTTTACGAAGCCAAGCTGATCGACGGCAACGGCAAGCACACCGGCTGGATGGCCTCGGTTCTCGACATCACCGAACGCAAGCATGCCGAGGAGCTGGCCCGCCAGCAGCAGGAGCAACTGCAATTCACTTCACGCCTGGTGACCATGGGCGAAATGGCCTCGACCCTGGCCCACGAACTCAACCAGCCACTGGCGGCGATCGCCAGCTACAACACCGGCTGCCTGAATCTGCTGAGCAGAGGCCAGGCCGCCTCCCAGGACATTCTCCCGGCCCTGGAAAAAATCGCCGCGCAAGCGCAGCGCGCCGGCAAGATCATTCGCCGTGTCCACGACTTTGTCCGCAAGAGCGAACCGAAACGAGCCCCCTGCCAACTGGGCGAAGTCATCGAAGATTGCCTGGGTTTCATCGAAGCCGAAGCCCGCAAACACCAGGTCCGGATCGAGTGCGACGTCCCGCCGCTGCCGGCGATCCCGGCTGACCGGTTGATGCTGGAACAAGTGCTGCTCAACCTGATCCGCAACGGCATGGAAGCGATGGCCGCCACCCCGGCTGCCGAGCGCGTACTGCGCATCGCCGTCGAACTCGGCGCCAGCGAACTGCTGGTCAGCGTCAGTGATCATGGCAGCGGCATCGCCGCCGATGTCCGCGAAAAGCTGTTCACCGCGTTCTTCACCACCAAGCAGGAAGGCATGGGCATCGGGCTGTCGATCTGTCGCTCGATCATCGAGTTCCACCGTGGCCGCCTGTGGGCTGAGGAAAACTCCCTTTCGCCCATCGCTAGCGGTACGATATTTCGCTTCACCCTCCCCCTGGAAGCCGCATGAGCACGCCCCTGGCCCATCTGGTCGATGACGACGAAGCGATCCGCGACGCCCTGTCCTGGCTCCTGAAATCGCGTGGAATTCCCTGTGCCACCTACGACTCGGCAGAAAGCTTCCTTGCCGCCTGGGGCAAGGACATGAGCGGCTGCATCGTCCTCGACATGCGCATGTCCGGCCAGAGTGGGCTGGATTGCTTCGATCAACTGGTCGCCCGCGAATCGACCCTGCCGGTGATCTTCCTGACCGGCCATGGCGACGTCCCGCTGGCCGTCGCCACGCTCAAGAAAGGCGCCTTCGATTTTTTCGAGAAGCCGTTCAACGACAACGATCTGGCCAGCCGCGTCGAAGAAGCCATCGCCCTCGACGCCCGGCAGCGCGCCGCCAATGCTACGGTCGACTCGGTAAACGCGCGAATTTCAACGTTGACCACGCGCGAACGGCAGATCATGGACCTGGTACTGGCCGGCAAATTCAACAAGGTCATCGCCGACGAACTGAACATCAGTATGCGCACCGTCGAAGTTCACCGCGCCAATCTATTCGACAAAATGCAGGTAAAAACAGCAGTCGAACTGGCCAACCTGCTCAAACCCGGACACTGATGCTTCCCTACCGTTCTTTTTTTCGCTAGCATCACGCAACATTCACGTCGCCACCCCTGGCGCAATTCACCGATTCGTTTTACCCATCCCATGAGGCAACCATGAGCGAGCACATCCATTACGTAACCGACGACACTTTTGAAGCGGAAGTGCTGCAATCGCAGCAGCCCGTTCTCGTCGACTACTGGGCCGAATGGTGCGGCCCCTGCAAAATGATCGCTCCGATCCTCGACGAAGTAGCCACCGAATATGCCGGCAAGCTCAAGGTCGCCAAGGTCAACATCGACGACAATCAGGCCACTCCGGCCAAGTTCGGCATCCGCGGCATCCCGACGCTGATGATTTTCAAGAACGGCAACATCGAAGCAACCAAGGTTGGCGCGCTGTCCAAGTCCCAACTCGCTGCCTTTATTGACAGCAACCTGTAATCTCCGTAGTCTCCCGGCCTGAAGGTGCGTCCTGCACTTTCAGGCAGATGTCCCCGGCCAAGCGCCCGGGCATCACTCCCCACCCAAAAGCTCCCAAGCTCTTGCGCCCCGGTCTCGGGCAGCAGCCCGGCCCATAATTGATTGGCGCCACACACTCCCACATGCAACTTTCCGAACTAAAAACACTACACGTCAGCAAACTGCTGGACATGGCCACCGAACTGGCCATCGAAAACGCCAACCGCATGCGCAAGATGGAGTTGATCTACGCCATCCTCAAAGCCAAGGCCAAGAACGGCGACACCATCTACGGCGATGGCACCCTGGAAGTCCTGTCGGACGGCTTCGGTTTCCTCCGCTCAGCCGACACCTCCTACCTCGCCAACCCGGATGACATCTACGTCTCCCCATCTCAGGTCCGCCGCTTCAACCTGCGCACCGGCGACACGGTCGAAGGCGAAATCCGCACGCCGAAGGATGGCGAACGCTACGTTGCGCTGACCAAACTCGATCGCATCAACGGTTTCCCGCCGGAAGCCAACAAGAACAAGATCATGTTCGAGAACCTGACGCCGCTGCACCCGACGCGTCACCTCAAGCTCGAACGCGACATCAAGTCCGAAGAAAACATCACCAGCCGCGTCATCGACATGATCGCCCCGATCGGCTGCGGCCAGCGCGGCCTGCTCGTTGCCCCGCCGAAGACCGGCAAGACGGTGATGCTGCAGAACATCGCCCACGCCATCACCGCCAACCACCCGGAAGTCGTGCTCATCGTGCTGCTCATCGACGAGCGCCCGGAAGAAGTCACCGAAATGACCCGCACAGTGAAGGGCGAAGTCGTCGCCTCGACCTTCGACGAACCGGCCACCCGCCACGTCGCGGTTGCCGAAATGGTCATCGAGAAGGCCAAGCGCCTGGTCGAACACAAGAAGGATGTCGTCATCCTGCTCGACTCGATCACTCGCCTCGCCCGCGCCTACAACACCGTGCAACCGGCTTCCGGCAAGGTGTTGACCGGCGGCGTGGACGCCAACGCCCTGCAGAAGCCGAAACGTTTCTTCGGTGCAGCCCGCAACATCGAGGAAGGCGGCTCGCTGACCATCCTCGCCACGGCGCTGATCGATACCGGCTCGCGCATGGACGAAGTGATCTACGAAGAATTCAAGGGCACCGGCAACTCCGAAATCCATCTCGACCGCCGCATGGCCGAGAAACGGATGTACCCGGCGGTCAACGTCAACCGCTCCGGCACCCGCCGCGAGGAACTGCTGCTCAAGCCCGACGTGCTGCAGAAAATGTGGGTGCTGCGCAAACTGTGCTACCCGATGGACGACCTCGAAGCGATGGAATTCCTGCTCGACAAGGTCAAATCGACCAAGGGCAATCAGGAGTTTTTTGACGCCATGCGTCGCGGCTAATAAAAATATTGCAAGCCGGTGATTGTTCAACGATAATGACCGGCTTACTAGATCGGCCACATCCGCCGGTCGCTTGACTTAAGGACTAAAGATGAAAGCCAATATCCATCCGGATTACAACGAGATTCAGGTGACCTGTTCCTGTGGCAGCACCTTCACTACCAAATCGACCATGAAGAAGGCCCTTCACGTCGAAGTCTGCGCGCTTTGCCACCCGTTCTACACCGGCAAGCAGAAGATCGTCGACACCGCTGGTCGTGTTGAACGCTTCAACCAGAAGTTCGGCGCCATGCGCGGCAAGGCCGCTGCCTGATCTGGCCGAACTACGGTATAAAAGGCAGCCTGATGGCTGCCTTTTTCATTTCTGGCTGACATGTCCGACTTTCTCACGCTAACTCGCGACACACTGCGTCGCGGCATTCGCCTGCCGCCGGCCGGCTGGGTACTTGCTGCCATCCTGGCTTTCTACGTGCTGGCCGGCCTGTTCGGACGCGACCCCTGGAAGGGCGAGGACGCCATCCACATCGGTGCCGCCTGGCACATGCTGAACTTTGGCGACTGGCTGTCGCCCGACCTGGCCGGTCGCCCTTTCCACGAACCGCCGCTCTATTACTGGAGTGCCGCACTGACCGGCATGCTGTTCGGCTGGGCTCTGGCTGCGCACGAGGCCATGCGCCTGGCCACCGGCTTGTGGGTCGCGCTGACCCTGATGGGGCTCTACTATGCCGGCCGCGAACTCTACGGTGAGGACAGCGCCGCCGCCAGCCCGCTGCTGATTGCCGGTTGCGTCGGTCTGCTTTTCCACGCCCACGATGCCCAGCCCATGCTCATTGCCCTTGCCGCCTACGCAGGCGGCCTGGGCGCGCTGGCCGCGATTGGCCGAAAGCCGCGGCTGACCGGCATTTTTTATGGTCTGGCAGTGGCAGCTTGTCTGCTCGGCACCGGCATCGCGCCAACCTTGCCGCTGCTCACCATCGCCCCCATCGCCTGGTGGCTGTCGCCGGACCGCCCGAAAGCGCTGCACACCTTGCTGATCGGCCTGGCCATTGCGGTGCTGCTCATCCTGCCCTGGCCGCTGATCTTGCTCACGCTGGAACCGGCCCGTTTCCACGGCTGGCTGGCGACCGAACTGGCGCCGCTGAAAACACCATTCTCCTTCGATGGCGGCGCTCGCTTTGTCGCCATGCTGCCGTGGTTTGCCTTCCCGGCCTTTCCCCTGGCTGCCTGGACCCTGTGGATTCGGCGCAAGAATCTCAAGGCCCCCGAACTATTGCTGCCCTTGGCTTTTCTGCTGATTACCCTGCTCCTGCTGGCCTGGGCCTACCGTCCGCGCCAAATTCCCGCGCTGCTCCTGCTGCCGCCGCTGGCCCTGCTCGCCACGCCGGGCGCCCTCGCCCTGCGGCGCGGCTCGGCCCATGCCTTCGACTGGTTCGCGATGACCAGCTTCAGCGTGTTCATGGGCATTGTCTGGCTGGGCTGGTCGGCCATGGCCCTGGGCTGGCCGGCGCAAATGGCCAAACGGGCCGTTGTCCTGCGTCCGGGTTTTGTCGGCGAGTTCGACCCGCTGGCCCTGACTATCGGCCTGCTGGCGACGGCATGGTGGATCTGGCTGATCATGACCGCGCCACGCTCGCCGTATCGCAGCCTGACGCACTGGACGCTCGGCTGCACGACCCTGTGGCTGCTGGCCACGACGCTGATCATGCCGTGGTTTGACTTCAATAAGTCCTATCGCCCGGTCGCCCAGGCTATTGCCCAGGCCCTGCCGGCCGACCATGGCTGCCTGGCCGAACGCCGACTGAACCAGACCCAACTCGCCTCGCTCTCGTATTTTGTCGGCATCGAGCCGGTAGCCGAAGACTCCAAGGCCGGCCAGGCCTGTGCCTGGCTCCTGGTGGTCGGTGAAACGCGGCGCAATCTGGCGGCGCCCAATGGCCAGTGGACCAAGGTCTGGGAAGGCAACCGCCCCGGCGACCGCAAGGAAACCTTCCGTCTTTTCCGGCGCTGACGACAGCGCCGGGGAGGCGATCACCCTTTCAGGAAGTGCTCGCGGTAGTACTTCATTTCGTCGATTGACTCGTAAATGTCGGCCAGCGCCGTGTGCTTGCTCTTCTTCTTGAAGCCTTTGTAGATCTCCGGCTGCCAGCGCTTGCACAGTTCCTTGAGGGTGCTGACGTCAAGATTCCGGTAATGGAAGAAGGCTTCCAGGGTCGGCATGTAGCGGGCCATGAAACGACGATCCTGGCCGATCGAGTTGCCGCACATCGGCGAGTGGCCGGCCAGCGAATATTTTTTCAGAAATTCCAGCGCCTCGGCCTCGACGGTCGCCTCGCTCATGGTCGACGCCTTGACCTTGTCGATGAGGCCGGAACGTCCGTGGGTTTTCTGGTTCCAATCATCCATGCCGGCGAGGATTTCGTCGGATTGATGGACGACCCAGGCAGGCGATTCGGCGACCATTTCCAGCTCGGAGTTGGTGACGACCATGGCCATTTCGATGATGCGGTCGCCATCCGGGTTCAAACCGGTCATTTCCATGTCCAGCCAGACGAGGTTGTTTGCAGTGCCTGCCATATAATTGCCCGAATCCTTGAAAACCGCGATTTTCGCACAGCTTTGGCTCCGTATCCGTGACCCCTGATTTCACTTTCGTTTTTCTGCTTTTTTTCGCGTTGACCGTAGCAGTCCGCCTCTGGCTCAAACTGCGCCACATCCGTTTCGTGGCCGGCCATCGTAACGCCGTACCGGCCGAATTCGCCGAGCGCATCGCCCTCGCAGACCATCAAAAAGCGGCCGATTACACGGTCGACCGTAGCAAAGCCGCCATTTTGCATACCCTGATCGAAGCTGGCGTGCTGCTCGCCTTCACCCTGGGCGGCGGACTGACGGCCTTGCATGATGTCTGGTCGAGTCAGCTTGACGGTCTTGCCTACGGCCTGGCGATGATTTTCAGCATCATGCTCATTTCCGGCCTGATCGACCTGCCACTCTCGCTCTACAGCCAGTTCGTCATCGAGGCCCGGCACGGCTTCAACCGCATGACGCCCGGCCTGTTCTTCACCGACCTCTTCAAGCAGACCCTGCTCGGCCTCGCCATCGGCGCCCCCGTCATAGCCGCCGTGCTCTGGCTCATGGGCGCCATGGGCGAATACTGGTGGCTCTACGTGTGGCTGTTCTGGAGCGGCTTCAACCTGCTCATCATGTTCGTTTACCCGACCTGGATCGCGCCGCTTTTCAACAAGTTCTCGCCGCTCGAAGACGGCGAGATGAAATCGCGCATCGAAGCCCTGCTCACCCGTTGCGGCTTCCGTTCCTCGGGGCTTTTCGTCATGGACGGCTCGAAGCGCTCGAGCCACGGCAACGCCTACTTCACCGGCTTTGGCAACAACAAGCGCATCGTCTTCTTCGACACCCTGCTGTCCCGCCTCCAGCCACCCGAGGTCGAAGCCGTGCTGGCCCACGAACTCGGCCATTTCCGCAAGAAACACGTGGTCAAGCGCATGGCACTCATGTTCGCCGGTTCGCTCGCTTTCCTCTGGCTGCTCGGCCAGCTCATCGATGCCCCGTGGTTCTACGCCGGGCTTGGCGTCTCGGCGCAAAACACGACGCTGGCCCTGATCCTCTTCTTCCTCGTCATGCCGGTATTCACCTTCCCGCTCGGTCCGCTCATGAGCCATCTCTCGCGCCGGCATGAATTCGAAGCCGACGCCTATGCCGCGCAACACGCCTCGGCCAGCGACCTCGTTCATGCGCTCGTCAAGCTCTACCAGGACAACGCCTCGACCCTGACCCCCGACCCGCTGCACTCGCTGTTCCACGACTCCCACCCGCCGGCCGCCCAGCGTATCGCCCACCTGCAGGCGCAGGAAAAGACCGCCTGATGGAAGGCCGCGTCATTGCCGCCCATGGCCGCCAATACGTCGTCGAAATGGCCGATGGTTGGCGCCTGCCCTGCTTTCCGCGCGGCAAGAAAAGCGAGATCGCCTGTGGCGATCGCGTCGACATCCAGCAGACCTCCGACGACCAGGGCGTCATCGATGCGATCCAGCCGCGCAGCAGCCTGCTCTACCGCTCCAACGACATCCGCCAGAAACTGATCGCCGCCAATGTCGATCAACTGGTCATCGTCGTCGCCACCGAACCGGCCTTTTCCGACGAACTGATCGCCCGCGCCCTGATCGCTGCCGAGAGCGAAGAAATCGCCCCGCTCATCGTGCTCAACAAATGCGACCTCGCCGACAAGCTGCCCGCGGCTCGCGCCCGGCTGGCCGCGCTCACCGCCCTCGGCTACCGCGTCCTTGAGCTCTCGGCCCTCGAACACGCCGAAGACCTGCGCCCCTACCTCGCTCACCAGACCAGCGTCCTCGTCGGCCAGTCCGGCATGGGCAAATCGACGCTGGTCAACGCGCTCATCCCCGAAGCCCGCGCCGCCACCCGCGAAATCTCGCAGGCGCTCGACTCCGGCAAGCACACGACGACCCACGCCACGCTCTACCACCTCGACGCCGACAGCCATCTCATCGACTCGCCCGGCCTGCAGGAATTCGGCCTCGGCCACCTCGACCGGCAGGAAATTGAAAACGCCTTTCCGGAATTTCGCCCGTATCTCGGGAAATGCCGATTTCGCGATTGCCATCACAACAAGGAACCCGATTGCGCGCTGAGTGCCGCCGTCGCTGACGGGAAAATCGACAGCGCGCGCTTTGCCATTTATCACCGGATCGTCGGCACGCAGCGAAACAGCTAAGCGATCCAGGCCTGCCGTCATTGCTACGGTCAACCGGAAATATTGGCCAAAAACGAAATTGGACACCCACCGGAGATGGATGCCCTAGCAATTTCCCGCTCACAAGGTGAAATTTCTGTGAAAATCGCCATAGTCGGCAACCGGAGAGAAAAATGGGCGCCAACCCGCCAACCATATTGATCGTAGACGACACGCCGGAGAACCTCAGCGTGCTCGGCGAACTGTTGCAACCGGTCTATCGCGTGCGCGCCGCCAACTCCGGCCGGCGCGCCCTGCAGATTGCCCAGGGCACCCCGACGCCGGACCTCATCCTGCTCGACGTCATGATGCCGGAAATGGACGGCTACGATGTCCTCGCCGAATTGCGGGCGAACCCGGCCACCAGCGGCATCCCGGTCATCTTCGTGACGGCCATGGACGGCACCAAGGACGAAGAACGCGGCCTCGACAAAGGCGCCGTGGACTACATCACCAAGCCGATCCGTCCGAGCATCGTCCTCGCCCGCGTGCGAACCCACCTCGAACTCAAAGAGGCGCGCGACATCCTGCGCAACCAGAACAGCTATCTCGAAGCCGAAGTCATCCGGCGCATGGGTGAAAACCAGCTGATCCAGGAAGTCAGCATTCACGCCCTGGCCCGCCTGGCCGAAACGCGCGACCCGGAAACCGGCAAACACCTGCGCCGCACCCAGGAATACGTGCTCACCCTGGCCCGGGCGCTCCGCGACAACCCGCGCTTCTCGAGCTATCTCGACGAACGGACCATCAACGCCCTGGCCCAGTCCGCCCCCCTCCACGACATCGGCAAGGTCGGCATACCCGACTACATTCTCCTCAAACCCGGCAAACTGACGCCCGAGGAATGGGAAATCATGAAAACCCATGCCGAACTCGGCAGCAACGCCATCGCCCAGGCCGAAGCCGACGCCGACAAACCGGTCGAATTTCTCGCCATCGCCAAGCTCATCGCCCGCTCCCACCACGAAAAATGGGACGGCAGCGGCTACCCGGACGGGCTGGCCGGCGACAGCATCCCGATCGCCGCCCGCCTGATGGCGCTGGCCGACGTTTTCGATGCCCTGACCTGCAAGCGCGTCTACAAACCGGCCTTCTCCTTCGACGACGCCAATCGCATCATTATCGAAGGCCGTGCCAGCCATTTCGACCCCGACGTCGTCGACGCCTTTGTTCGTGAGTACTCGGCCTTCATCAGCATCGCCACGACCTACGCCGAGTAAGTCATGTCCAACCCTCGTCGCCGCAACCAGAAACAGGAACTGCGCCGGGCTGTCGCCCACGTCGTTGTTCCCTATGTTGTGCTGGCGGCGCTCTGGATCCTGGTCTCGGACCAACTCGTTGCCACCCTCATCGCCGACCCGGACACCCGCATTATCGCCAGCATGCTCAAAGGCTGGCTGTTCATCGTCGTAACGGCCAGCCTCGTCGCCACCCTGCTCTATCGTCTGCTGCGCGACAGCATGGCGCGCCGGGATACGGCCGAGGACGCCAAGGATGCCCTGGAACACGAACGCGGCCACCTGCGCGCCCTGTTCGACACCATGCCCGACCTGATCTGGCTGAAAGATCCCGACGGCGTCTATCTGAGCTGCAACAAGCGCTTCGAACAATTCTTCGGGGCCGACGAAGCGGCCATTCGCGGCAAAACCGACTTCGATTTCGTCCCCCCGGAACTGGCCAGATTCTTTCGCACCAACGATCTTGCCGCGCTGAACGCAAAAGGTCCGCGCCGCAACGACGAATGGGTGACTTTCGCCAGCGATGGTCATCGCGAACTGCTGGAAACGACCAAGGCCCCGATCCACGATAGCGCCGGGAATCTGATCGGTGTTCTCGGCATCGGCCGCGACATGACGCAACACCACGAATTGCAGGAACGCTTTGCCGTCGCCTTCAACGGCAGCCCCGCAGCCATTTCCCTGACCACCGTCGATGACGGCATCTTCCTCGAGGTCAACCCCCGCTACCTTGAACTGTTCGGCTGGAAGCGCGAAGAGATCATCGGCAAAAGCTCCCTCGATTTTGATCTGTGGCCGAGCCGCGAAGCGAGGAACGAATGGCGCGACAGGCTGACTGTCAGCGGCGTCCTGCAGGACTATCAGACCGAATGGCGGAAGCGCGATGGAACCCCCATCCAGATCAGCCTCTCCGCCGAAATCGGTCACCTCGGCGACAAGCCGTATGTCGTTGCCTTCATCCTCGACATTTCCGAGCGCCTGCGGGCCGCCACACAAATTGCCCAGTTGCAGGAACGCCTCGCCGTCGCCTTCCGTGCCGCGCCGGTCGCCGCCTGCATCACCCGCGTCGCCGACGGCAAGATGATCGACGTCAACGAACGACTGCTCAGCGAATACCACGCGACGCGGGAAGATCTGGTCGGCAAGACCACCATCGAAGCCGGACTCTGGCGTGGCGAGGACAGGGCCCGGATGATCGAGATTCTCCAACGCGACGGCTTCGTCGTCGATTTCGAAAGCACCGGCACCAGCCTTGATGGAAGCCAGCGACGGATCAGCCTCTCCGCCGCCAAAATCGAGGTCAACGACGAACCGCATATCGTCGTCTACATCATCGACATTTCCGAGCGCCGGGCGGCCGAAGAGGCTTTACGCGAACGCGAGGAAATCTATCGCAGCATCGTCACTCACGCCAACGACGGCATCTGCCTGATCGATCCCGAGACACTCGGCTTCATCGAAATCAACGACAAAGCCATACACAACCTCGGGTACACACGCCGTGAATTTACCGGCGTCAATCTGCTCGACCTGCAGGTGGACACCACGGAAAGCGAGCTTCGCAGCTTCCTGACCGAGATCATCAGCCAGGCCAATGCCACCTTCGAGCGCCAGCACCGCCGCCGCGACGGCAGCATCCAGATCGCCCGCATCGCCGCCTCGACGGTGAAAGTCGGCGAGGACACCAAGGTTTCCGCCATCTGGCAGGACATCACCGAAGCCAAGCGCACAGCAGCCGAACTGGAACAGCATCGCGAACACCTCGAAGAACTCGTCGAAGCCCGAACCACGGAACTGGAGGCCGCCAAGGAAGCGGCCGAGCAGGCGAACCGGGCCAAGAGCGATTTTCTGGCCAACATGAGCCACGAAATCCGTACCCCGATGAATGCCATCATCGGCCTCACCCACCTCGCCGAGCGCCACACCCAGGACACCGAACAGCTGGGCCGCCTCAACAAGGTGGCGGATGCCGCCCACCACCTGCTGGCGGTCATCAACCAGATCCTCGACATCTCGAAGATCGAAGCCGGCAAGCTCGAACTCGCCCCGGTCGATTTTCTCCTCTCCCAGGTCCTCGACAGCACCGCCGAACTTGTTCTTGACCGCCTGCAGTCGCGCCGCCTCGGCTATACCCAGCACATCGACCCGGCCTTGCCGTCCGTCCTGCACGGCGACTCCCTGCGCATCGGCCAGATACTGCTCAACTACCTCGGCAACGCGGTCAAATTCACCGAGACAGGCAGCATTGCCGTCTCCGTCACCCTGCTCAAGGCCGAAGCCGATGAATTGCTCGTCCGGTTTGCCGTCACCGATAGCGGCATCGGCATTCCCGAAGACCAGCAAGGACGGCTGTTCAAGGCCTTCGAGCAGGTCGACAACTCGCCGACCCGGCGCTTTGGCGGCACCGGCCTCGGCCTCGCCATCGCCGACCGCCTGGCTCATCTCATGGGCGGCGAAACCGGGCTGACCAGCACGCCCGGGCAGGGCAGCAGCTTCTGGTTTACCGCCCGCCTCAAAAACGGCACGGCCGCCGCCGTTGTTTCCACTCCCCGCCTGTCCACCAACGAGGCCGAACGCCTGATTCGCAGCGACTACGCCGAGGCGCGCATCCTGCTCGCGGAAGACAACCCGATCAACCAGGAAGTCGCGCTGGAACTGCTGCGCGGCATCGGCCTGCAAGCCGATCTTGCGGTCGACGGCGAAAAAGCCGTAAAAATGGCCGCCGAGACCGCCTACGACCTCATCCTCATGGACATCCAGATGCCGGTCATGGACGGCCTGACCGCCACCCGCCTGATTCGCCAGCATGCCGGAATCCGTCAGATGCCCATTCTCGCCATGACCGCCAACGCCTTTGGCTCAGACCGCAAGCGCTGCCTCGACGCCGGCATGAACGACCACATCGCCAAGCCGGTCAATCCCGGCAGTCTCTACGCCACGCTGATCAAATGGCTGACCCCGGCCGTCATCGCGGCCGACGCCAGCCACCGCCCACCGGCCCTCAGGCCAGCGCCGAGCGATGCGTCACCGGCCACCCTTGCCGCGCTCGAGAAGGTGCCCGGACTGGACAGCGCCTACGGTCTCAAGGCCTTGCGCGGCAAGCTTCCGAGCTACCTGCGCCTGCTCGGCATTTTCGTCGACAGCCATGGCCACGACGCCGCCAGGATTGCTGCCGCCCTCAGCAGCGGCGCCCCGCAGGAGGCCGAGCGGATTGCCCATGGCCTCAAGGGGGTTTCCGGCACGCTCGGCCTGCAAGGGGTCTACGAAGCGGCGCAGACGCTCAATGACGCCTTGCTGGCGCCAGCCCCCCAGCCCGAACTGGCCGGCCTTGTCGCGTCACTGGGCGAGCGCCTGGCGGAAACCTGCGGCCCACTGACAACGATCATCGCAGCCCTGCACACGGAACCGAAATGAGCGCCACACCGTCAACCACGCTCCACGAGATCATGACCAGCGCGGTGCGTAGCCTGCCGCCACACGCCACCCTGCACGAAGCCGCCCGGCTGATGGCCGAAGAACACATTTCCAGCCTGCTCGTCACGGTCGATGGAAAAGCCCTGGGCATCATCACCGAAACCAATATCATGCGCTCCCTGCACGAGCATCAGCAGGGCGACGTTCGTCTCGATGCCATCATGTCGCGACCGCTGATCACTGCCCCGGCCGATCTCGACCTGGCCAATGCGCGCCGTCTGGTCGAAGAGCATGCCATTCGCCACCTCGTCATCGTCGACGCCTCGGAGCGGGTCTGCGGCATCGTCAGCGAAACCGATTTCCGCCTGCGCCTGGGCAGCGAGGCCTTCAGCCACCTGCGCACACTGGAAGGCATCATGGAGCGCAACGTTCCGAGTCTGCCGCCGGAAGCCACCCTGAGCGATGCCCTGGCCAGCATGGTCCGGCACGCCGCCGATTACCTCATCGTCAGCGCCAACGGAAAAGCGCTCGGCATCATCACCGAACGCGACATTCCGCGCCTCATCAGTACCCACCGCGAACCGCATGGCATCACCCTGCTCCAGGCCATGAGCGCCCCCCTGCGCAGCGTTCATGTCGACGACACGGTGACCTCCGCCCTCGAGGCGATGAACCGTTTCCGCCTCCGCCACATGGTCGTCCTCGCCGATGACGGGCAGATTCTCGGCGTCATCAGCCAGCGTCGGCTATTCGAGCAACTGGCTGTCGAGCGGCTGGAAAACGCCATGTTGCAAGCCCAGCAGGAACGCGATCGCCTGCGCCTCGAAACTCATTTGCGCCTGGCCCTCGACGGCGCCTCCGCCGGCAGTTGGGAATACAGCCACCAGTCCGGCGCCCTGATCGCCAGTGATGGCCTCCTCGCCATGCTCGGCTACCCCCGCGCCGATGCGCCGCAAACAAAGGCCGACTGGATGGCCACCATCGATCCCGACGACCGGTATTTGCTGGGTACCGCAAGCTATGACAAAAAGGGCCAGAAGGACCACGCCAGACTCATCGAATACCGGATCCGCCACCACGACGGACACTGGCTGTGGGTCGAAGATCGCAGCTGTGTCGTCGAGCGCCATGAAAACGGCAGCCCGAGCATCACGGCCGGCGTCGTCAGCGACATTACCGAGCGCCAGATCACCCGCCAGCAAATTACCCGCCAGAACCGGGCCCTGCGCATGATGAGCGGCGTCGCCCAGGCGCTGGTCCGCTACAACGACGAGAAACACATGCTGGCCGAGGCCTGTTCGGTGGCGGTCGATATCGGCGGCTATCGGATGGCCTGGGTCGGCGAACTGGTCCACGACGAAAAGAAACGCATTGTTCCGACCGCCTGTTCGGGGCAATGCTCGCCCTATCTGGACAATCTCGACATCAGATGGGACGACGGCCCGAATGGCATGGGGCCAAGCGGCCGCGCCGCCCGCAGCGGCGTACCGGCGATCATCCGCGACATGGGGCAGGATCCATCCTTCGAGCCATGGTGCGTTGCCGCCCAGGCCCAGGGATTTTGCGCGATGATCTCCCTGCCGCTGCGCGTAGACGGCCGGATCATCGGCACGCTCAATCTCTATTCGGCCACCACGGACCCCTTCGACGACGAGGAAGTCGCCCTGCTCTGCGACCTTGCCAGCGAACTCGGGCTCGGCCTGAGCATGCAGCGCTCGCGGCAAACACTGGCCCAGAGCGAGGCCATGCTGCTCCAGGCCCAGCGTCTGGCGCGACTTGGCCACTTCACGTTCGAGGCCGCCACCAATACGCTGACCGGCTCGCCGACGCACAACGAGATATTCGGCATTGCGCCGGGCGAGTTGCTCGATACCGAAGGCTGGCGGCAACTGATTCACCCGGAAGACCGGGGACGCATGAGCGATTACTCGCGCGACCACGTCTTTCGCGGCGGCCAGCCCTTCGACGCCGAATACCGCCTGATCCGCCACAACGACGGCCAGCAACGCTGGATACATACCGTCGGCCAACTCGCCTTCGGCAACGATGGCCGGGTCAGCCGGCTGTTCGGGACGAGCCAGGACATCACCGAACGCAAGCTGTTCGAACAGCGCCTGAGCCAGAGCGAGGCCGAACTCAAGGAGGCCCAGGCCGTCGCCCACCTCGGCAGCTGGAGGCTCGACATCGTCGCAGACAAGCTGAACTGGAGCGCCGAGGTTTACCAGATTTTTGGGCTGACCGAGGATCACACCTTGCATCTGGCCGACTTTGTCGACCGCATCCACCCCGATGACCGCGAGCGCGTCCTGGCCGACTGGCAGGCAGCCCTGCAGGGTGCTGCTTACGACAGCGAGCATCGCATCGTGGTCGACCAGGACATACGCTGGGTGCGCGAACGGGCGCATGTCCGTTTTGCCCCGTCGGGCCAGGCGATTTTTGCCGTCGGCACAGTGCAGGATGTGACTGAGCGCCATCTCGCCGAGGAGCAATTGAGCAAGCTGTCACTGGCCATCGAGCAGAGTCCGCACAGCATCGTCATTACCAACACCAATGCCGAGATCGAGTACGTCAACGATGCCTTCGTCAGCAACACCGGTTACGGGCGCGAAGAAGTCATCGGCGTCAAGCCGAACCTGCTGCAGTCCAAGCAGACGCCCGACGAGACCTATGTCGATCTGTGGGCAACCCTGGCCAAGGGCCAGACCTGGCGCGGCGAGTTCAACAACCAGCGCAAGGATGGGTCGATCTTCACCGAATTCGCCATCATCTCGCCGGTGCGCCAGCAGGACGGGATGATCACGCACTATCTCGGCATCAAGGAAGACGTCACCGAGAAAAAACGCATTCAGTCCGAACTGGAAAACTATCGCCAGCACCTCGAGACGCTGGTCGCCGACCGCACCGAGCAACTCATCCGGGCCAAGAACGAGGCCGAATCGGCGAGCCGGGCGAAGAGTGCCTTCCTGGCCAATATCAGTCATGAAATCCGCACACCGATGAACGCCATCATCGGCCTCACCCATATTGCCCAGCGTAGTGCCGCCAGCCCCGAGCAGCAGGATCGCCTGGGCAAGGTGGCCGATGCGGCCCAGCACCTGATGACCATCATCAACGACGTGCTCGACATTTCAAAGATCGAAGCCGGCAAGCTGCAACTGGAAAACACCGGCTTCTCGCTCGACAGCATCTGCACCAGTACCTGCGAGATGGTTGCCGTTCGCGCCCAGGCCCGCCATCTGCCGATCCATTGCGAGATCGACCCGGCCCTGCCACCGACCCTGCTCGGCGATCCTCTGCGCGTCCAGCAGATCTTGCTCAACTTCCTGTCGAATGCCATCAAGTTCACCCAACACGGCTGGATCACCGTCCGCATACGCCTGCTCGAACGCACCGCCGGCCGGGCAATGATCCGCTGCGAAGTCGCCGACACCGGCATCGGCATTTCTCCCGAGGTCCAGGAAAAACTGTTCCTGCCCTTCGAACAGGGCGATACCTCGACGACTCGCCGCTACGGCGGCACCGGCCTCGGCCTGGCCATCAGCCGCCGGCTGGCCGAGGCCATGCATGGCGAAATCGGCATCGACAGCAAACTCGGCGAGGGCAGCACCTTCTGGTTTACGGCCCGCCTCGGCATTGCCCAAACTGAACTGGCTGAGGCCACCGGCAAACCGGTCGGCCCGGCCCCCGACCACCAGCGCGGCGCCCATCTCCTGATGGCCGAAGACAATGCCATCAATGCCGAGGTGGCCATCGAATTGCTGCGCACGGCCGGACTCAAAGTCGACCATGCCGTCGATGGTGCCCAGGCGCTTGAGATGGCGCGCCGACGGCATTACGACCTGGTCCTCATGGACATGCAGATGCCGGTCATGGACGGCCTCGACGCCACCCGCCGGATTCGCGCCCTGCCCGGCTGGCGAAGCATTCCGATCATCGCCATGACAGCCAACGCCTTCGATGCCGATCGCGACATCTGCCTGGCTGCCGGCATGAACGATCACATTGCCAAGCCGGTGGCACCGAACATACTTTTTGCAGCCCTCGGCCGCTGGCTACCAATCGCTCCGCCCAGCCCGCCGACGAACGTCACCAAAACCGCCGGCAGCAACGAACTTGCCGGGGTCGTCGGACTGGACAGCAATTTCGGCCTGCAGGCCGTGCGCGGCCGGATGGACAGCTATCTGCGCTTGCTCGCCAAGTTCGCCGAAAACCACACTGACGACTTTTTCCGCATCCGCAGCACCCTGGCCGCCGGCAACCGTGACGAGGCCCGCCGCCTCGCCCATTCGTTGAAAGGCGTCTCCGCCACGCTGGGCGCCATACACATCAACAAGACCTCGAAGGAACTTGAACTGGCGATCAAGGACGGGCGGGAAATGGTCATTGTCGAGCCGCTCATCGCCGCCACCGAGCAAGCCTACGCATCATTGCGCGAACAGCTGGCCGCCTTCGCCCAGCCCGCCCAAGCCGGTGACAATGCCGGCGACGCCGCGGCAACCGAGACCCTGGTCGAGCGCCTCCGGCACGACCTGCAGCAGGGTGAAATGAGCGCCCAGGACATCGTTCGCCAGCAGGCGCAAACACTCAAGACCGTGCTCGGCAAGGATTTCCGCAAGTTCGAGGAAAGTGTCGCCGTCTTCGACTTTGAAGCGGCGCTGGCCAGCCTCGACAAGGCTGTCCCGCCCAAGAAGACTTAAATCCCGGCCAGCCAGCGGCGAGTCCCGAGTCCGGCCACCCGGCCACTGGCCAGGCAGGCGGTGAGCAGGTAGCCGCCGGTCGGCGCCTCCCAGTCGAGCATTTCGCCGGCGCAGAAAACGCCGGGCTGGCAGCGCACCATGAGATTGTCGTCGAGGCCGGCGAACGCCACGCCGCCGGCTGAGCTGATCGCTTCGTCGAGCGGCCGGGTCGCTGTCACGGCCAGCGGCAAGGCCTTGATCGCGGCGGCCAGACGGCTCGCCACGTTGAGCGTTTCCGGCGAACAGAATTCACGCAGCAAGCCGGCCTTGACGCCGTCGATGCCGGCATGCCGGCGCAGATGGTTGGCCAGTGAGTCGCGGCCACGTGGCCGGGCCAGGTCGGCGCCCAGTTTCTCGAGACTGCGCCCGGGCGCCAGATCGAGGTGCAGCACGGCGCTGCCGTCGCGCTCCAGCGCATCGCGCAAGGGCGCCGAGACGGCGTAGATCAGGCCGCCTTCGATGCCGGTTGCGGTGATGTTGAATTCGCCCTTTTTTGCCGGTTGACCGTAGCAATGCGCCGCCACGGCCTTGACCGGGGCGCCGGCAAATCGCTCGCTGAAATACGGACTCCACGCCACGTCGAAACCGCAGTTGGCCGGCTTGAGCGGCGCCACTTCGATGCCGCGGTCGACCAGCGTCGACACCCAGGCGCCATCCGAACCGAGCTTGGCCCAACTGCCGCCGCCGAGGGCCAGAATGACCGCATCGGCGGCGATGGCGATTTCGCCGGCCGGCGTCGCGAAACGCAGGCGGCCATCGGCCGCCCAGCCCAGCCAGCGATGGCGCACGTGAAACGCCACGCCCTGGCCGCGCAGGCGATGCAGCCAGGCACGCAGCAGCGGCGCGGCTTTCATGTCGGTCGGGAAGACCCGGCCCGAGGTGCCGACGAAGGTGTCGATGCCGAGACCATGAATCCACTCGCGCAGCTGGCTCGGCCCGAAGGCGTCGAGCAGCGGGGCGATCTGCCTCGCCCGTTCGCCGTAGCGCCCGATGAAATCGGCCAGCGGCTCGGAATGCGTGATGTTCATGCCGCCCTTGCCGGCCATCAGGAACTTGCGGCCGACCGAGGGCATGGCTTCGAAAATATCGACTTTTTTCGGGTTGACCGTAGGATCGGCCACCGCCAGGGCTTCGGCCGCCATGAGGCCGGCCGGGCCGCCGCCGATGATGGCGACGCGCTGCGTCATTGGTCGTCCGCGGCGGATTCCGGCGCGTCGTCGCCCGGGTCGCGCAGTTCGCTCGGCAGCTCTTCCTCGTCGAGCGGGACGACGGTCACCGCGACATCCGGCTCGGTGCCGCCGCCGCCGAGGATGATGCCGCGCAGCGGCGATATATCGGAGAAGTCGCGGCCGAAGGCGAGCGTGATGTGCTCGGTATTGGGCAGCAGATTGTTGGTCGGGTCGAAATCCACCCAGTCGTTTTCACCATCCGGCGCATAGACGGAAACCCAGGCGTGCGAGGCGTCGGCGCCGATCAGCCGCGGTTTGCCGGGCGGCGGCCGGGTCAGCAGGTAGCCGCTGACGTAGCGGGCAGACAGCCCAAGGGCGCGCAGGCAGGCGATCATCAGGTGGGCGAAATCCTGGCAGACGCCGCGCTTGTTTTCGAGCACTTCGAGGACCGGCGTGGACACCGTGGTCGCCTCCGGATCGAAGGTGAATTCGCGGAAAATCTTGGCCATCAGGGCTTGGGCGCCGACCAGCACCGGGGTGTCGGGGGGGAAACAGTCGGCGGCGTAATCGGCCAGCTCGTGCTTGACGCGGACGTGCGGGCTTTCGAAGAGGAAGCGCGTCGCATCGAGATCGGCCGGGACCGGATCAGTCGAATCGTAGGCCAGGCGGTCGCGCAATTCCTCCCAGGCCAGCGAGGCCTCAATATCCTTGGGCTGGTGCGGCATGACGGCAACGGTCATGACCGAGCGAATGAGCAGCGCGTCGTGCGGTGCATGAAAGGCCATCCAGGTCACCGGGTTGCCGAAAACGTCCTGGCCGTCGCGCCGCCAGGTCGGCACCGGTTCGATGTCGATGCGCTGCTCCTCGACCTGCTGCCATTCGAGTATGCGCGGCGACAGGTGCAACTGCTGCTGCGACAGCGACACGTTGCTGCCGTAGTCGTAGCGGGTTTCGTGCAGGACGCGGTAACGGACCGGTTGCATGCTCAGACCGCCATCGTCTGCCGGCTGACATCGCCGACATGGGTGAAGTAGCGCATGCCGAGCGCTTCGGAAAGCTGGACGGCCGCGCTATCGAGGCCGAGCAGGAGGTCGGCCAGCGCTTCGCAGTGCGAATAATCGCGGGCGCTGTCGAACTGGATGTTTTCCAGGCGGCGCAGGTCGAAGGCCTGCAAGTCGGCCAGCGCCGCCGCCAGGCCGGCGCCGAAATCGTCGCCCAGCTCGCGCTTCATGCGCTCGAGGTAGTTGCCGAGCACGGTCGCCTGAAAGACCACGCCGTGCGGGTTGCTCTCGTCGAAAACGAGCAGGTCGACGACCGGCAGCAGCTCCGGCTGACGCGAGTAGCGCGAACGGTAGGTGATGATCGAGTCGGACAGCTCGAGCAGCCATTCGAGCGAACCCTGACTGCGTGCTGCCGGCATGCGCAGAAAATGGGCCAACGTCAGGGCCAGGAAAGACAGCCGTTCGAGCCGACGACCGATGAACAGGAAACGCCAGCCATCGTCGCGCGTCATGTTATCCATGGCGAAACCGGTCAGCGACGACGAAACGCCGAGCACACGATCGAGGAAGGCGATCGCTTCGGTCAGCGCCGGGTGCGACTTGAGCGCCGCCTGCTGATCGCGCTGCAGGCGGTTGAGCGAGTGCCAGTGGTCGAGCGACAGGCGTTCGCGGACATGCGTCGCCGACCACATCAGCGAGCGGATGTTGCAGGCCAGGCTGCCCGGCTGCTCGGGGTCGTAAATCGCCTCGAGCAACTCGTGCTCGCCGCCCTCCTTGACCTCGCTATCCTCCTCCGGCTTGGGCAGCACGCCGAGCCGGCGGGCCAGTTCCATGACCGCGATGACCACTGGCGTTTTCTGCCCGCCACCGACAACGACGCGCGACAGGGCAACGCGCAACATGCGGGCGCTGTCGTCGAAGCGCTCCGAATAACGGCCGAGCCAGAACAGGTTTTCGACGACGCGCGAGGTCAGGTTGGAACCGGCCCGCACCAGGTCGCGCACGCCGACCGAGGGCTTGAGCAGCGAGAACTGGCTGACCGGACCGCTGGTCATCACCCAGGCGTCCTTCGAGGCGCCGCCGCGTTGCATTGAGATGATGCGCGTGCCGGCCGCCGTCGTCACCCGGGCGAGGCCGCCCGGCATCACCGAATAGCCGTCCGGCGTCGTTACCGCGTAGGCGCGCAGGCCGACCGGCCGGGCCAGCAGGCGCCGTTCGTGCGAACGGCTCCAGGTCGGCGCCTGCGACAGGTTGACCATTTCCTGGGCGACATAGGCATGCGGCCGCGCTTCGATGCGGCGCAACATCTCGTCGCGCGCCTCGCCCTTGAGTTCGTTGCCGAAAACCGGCTCCATGTTCTGGGTCGGGTAGGCCGGCTTGATGACCAGGTCGTCGAAGTTTTCCTTGACGTAATCGAGGGCCGGCTTTTCGCCGCACCACCACGTCGCCACCGACGGCATGGCCAGCTTTTCGCCGAGCAGGTGACGGCAGATGGCGGGCAGGAAACCCATCAGGGCGCCGGAAGCGAGCAGGCCGCTGCCCAGCGCGTTGGCGATGACGACGCGACCGGCGCGCGCCACGTTGAGCAGGCCGGGAATGCCGAGCGCCGATTCGCCGCGCAGCTCGAGCGGGTCGCAATAGGCGTCGTCCTGGCGACGCAGGATGACGTGCACACGTTTCAAACCGCGCAGGGTCTTGAGATAGACCGTGTCGCCGCGCACCGTGAGGTCCTGCCCCTCGACCAGCGGGAAGCCGAGGTAACGTGCCAGGTAGGCGTGTTCGAAATAGGTTTCGTTGTACGGCCCGGGGGTCAGCAGGACCATGTGCGGCTGCTCGTCGCCTTCGACCGGGGCGAGCGCGGTCAGGCCGTCAAGCTGGTCGCGGAAGAAGTCGGCGACGTGCTGAACGCGCAGGTCGCGGAACATTTCCGGGAAAACGCGCGAGACGATGAGCCGGTTTTCCAGCGCATAGCCCGCCCCCGACGGCGCCTGCGTGCGGTCGGCAATGACCCACCAGCGGCCGTTCGGCGAACGCGCCAGGTCGACCGCGTAATGGTGCAGCCAGATGCCGCCCGGCGGTTTGACGCCGCGGCACGGCCACAGGTAGCCGTGCTGGCCATAGACCAGGGCCGGTGGCAAAAGGCCCTCGGCGAGCAGCGTTTGCTCGCCGTAGAGGTCGTCGAGAATGGCGTTGAGCAGGGTGGCGCGCTGGGCGACGGCGGCCGACAACTCGGCCCACTCGTCGGGCGGAATGATGAGCGGCAGCGGATCGAGCGCCCATGGCCGGTCGGCCCCGTTCGGATCGGCGTAAACGTTGTAGGTGACGCCGTTTTCCTGAATCCGCTGCTCGGAAAAATCGAGACGGCGGCGCATCTCCTCCGGCGTCACCGCGTCGAGATGATCGAGAAACTGCTTCCAGTGCGGCCGCACGGAGCCGTCCGCGGCGAGCATTTCATCGTAGCGGCGAGGGCTGCGGGGGTAGATTGCGAGGAGGGTGCGAGCCATTTAGTGTTTTTCTAGCGAAAACAGGCCGTTTCCGGCCTGTTCCTACGGTCAACCCGAAATTAGAAGCAAAAACGAAATGCAGCGAAGCGGCCCTGGCCAGGCGTGCCGCCGAAGGCACTACAAGCAGTACGACGAGGAGGCAACAACGACACCGGGGGCATACTGTTTACGCTTCGTCAAAACCGACGCAAGTCTAGCGTAAACGGGTGCTCGGCGCTGACCTCCGGCGCCTCGACCTGCATCTTGCCCGGCGTGTGGCCGAAGCGGAAGAAGCGCGCCAGACGACGGCTTTCGGCCTCGAAGGCATTGACCGGGAAGGTGTCGAAACTGCGCCCGCCCGGATGCGCCACGTGATACTGGCAACCGCCCAGCGAACGCTGCATCCAGGTATCGACGATGTCGAAAACCAGCGGCGCATGGACGCCGATGGTCGGGTGCAGGCAGGAGGCCGGTTGCCAGGCGCGGTAACGGACGCCGGCCACGAATTCGCCGTTGGTGCCGGTCTTCTGCAACGGCACGGGAACGCCGTTGCAGGTCAGCACGTAGCGGTCGGGCGCCATACCCTTGATCCTGACCTGGACGCGTTCGACCGAGGAGTCGACGTAGCGCACCGTGCCGCCACCGCCGCCCTCCTCGCCCATGACGTGCCATGGCTCCAGCGCGTGACGCAACTCGAATTCCATGCCCTTGACGGCGAAATCGCCGTATTTCGGGAAGCGGAATTCGAAATGCGGGGCGAACCATTCGGCCTTGAACGGGTAGCCGGCTTCGGCCATTTCCTGCATGACGTCCTTGAAATCCTGCTCGGCGTAGAACGGCAGCATGAAGCGGTCGTGCAGCTCGGTGCCCCAGCGCGCCAGGCGGGCCGGCTCGTAGGGCGTTTCCCAGAAGCGGGCGATCAGCGCGCGCAGCAGCAATTGCTGGGCCAGCGACATGCGGGCGTGCGGCGGCATTTCGAAGGCGCGCAGTTCGAGCAGGCCAAGGCGGCCGGTCGGGCCGTCCGGCGAGTAGAGTTTGTCGATGCAGAACTCGGAACGGTGCGTGTTGCCGGTGACGTCGGTGAGCAGATTGCGCAGGATGCGGTCGATGAGCCACGGTGGAACTTGGCCGCCCGGTTGCGGAATCTGCTTGAAGGCGATTTCCAGCTCGTAGAGGCTGTCGTTGCGCGCTTCATCGACGCGCGGCGCCTGGCTGGTCGGGCCGATGAACAGGCCGGAGAACAGGTAGGACAGGCTCGGATGATTGTGCCAGTAGGCGATCAGGCTCTTGAGCAGGTCCGGCCGACGGAGGAAGGGCGAATCATTCGGCGTCGCGCCGCCAAGGACGAAGTGGTTGCCACCGCCGGTGCCGGTGTGGCGGCCATCAACCATGAACTTTTCGGTGGTCAAGCGCGAGTAGTGGGCCGCCTCGTAGAGGTGGGTGGTCTGATCGACCAGTTGATCCCAGCTACGTGCCGGATGGACATTGACCTCGATGACACCAGGATCGGGGGTGACGCTGAAATGCGTCAGGCGCGGGTCGGACGGCGGCGTATAGCCTTCCATGATGACCGGCATCTTCATTTCTTCGGCCGTCGCTTCAACGGCAGCAACGATTTCGAGATAGTCATCGAGCTTCTCGGTCGGCGGCATGAAGACGTAGAGCCGGCCATTGCGTGGCTCGGCGCACATGGCCAGGCGGGTGATCCAGCCGGCCGATTCCTTGAAGCGCGGCATCGTTTCAGTCGGCTTTTCCCACGGGCGGACCTTGTCGTCGCCGGTCGCCGAGGCGGAGGCACCGGCACGGACGCTGCCGGAGCGGCTCTGCATCTGCGGCTCGCGGGCACCGGTTTCCCCGCTCACGCGGTTACGCAGGGCGGCGTAGCTGGCCAGCGGATCGGTCGCCGTTTCGGCATCGGGCACGTTGACGTAAGGGTAGTCGCTCGTTTCCGTCCAGGGCTGCGAGTCGTAAGGCAGGCGGTAGCCCATGGCCGAATCGCCGGGGAACAGGTAGCAGCGTTCGGCACGCAGGAACCACGGGCCGGTCTGCCACTGGCCCCAGACGTTCTTCATGATCGGCAGGACGTGGCCGACGGTGTAGGTCATGCCCTGGGTGAACACCTTCATCAGGCGCTCGCGCTCCATGGCATCGTCGACGCGGGAGTCGAAGGGATCGACGTTGCCGGGTAGGCGGCGCTCGCGCCACATGTAGTAATAAACATCTTCGAAGGCCGGGAAGACGTAATCCGAGGTCATGCCCAGACGTTCGGCAACGCGCTTGAGGAAGCGCTGGGCGTGTTCGCTGGTTGCGCCGTAATCGACACTTTCGTTGGCGTACAGCTCGGGGGCATTCCAGATCGGCTCGCCATCCTTGCGCCAGAAGCAGTTCAGGCTCCAGCGCGGGAGCTGTTCGCCGGGGTACCACTTGCCCTGGCCGAAGTGCATGAGGCCGTTCGGAGCGTATTTCTCGCGCAGGCGATGGAAGATGTCGGCGGCAAAAAGGCGCTTGGTCGGGCCGAGGGCGGCGGTGTTCCATTCGGCACCATCCGGGTCGTCGACGGCGACGAAGGTCGGCTCGCCGCCTTGCGTCAGGCGCACGTCAAGCTTGCCGAGGGTGTCGTCGATCTGGTGACCGAGGCCTTCGATCTCCGCCCACTGCTCGTCGCTATAGGGCTTGGTGACGCGCGGCGCTTCCCAGATGCGGGTGACCTGCATGTGATGCGAGAACTCGGTTTCGCATTCGTCAAGGCCGCCGGTGACCGGCGCTGCAGAACCCGGCTCCGGCGTGCAGGCGAGCGGGATGTGGCCTTCGCCCGCGAACAGCCCGGAGGTCGGATCGAGGCCGATCCAGCCGGCGCCCGGCAAGTAAACTTCGGCCCAGGCATGCAGGTCGGTGAAGTCGGCCTCCGGGCCGGACGGGCCGTCGAGCGACTTGACGTCGGCGGTCAACTGGATCAGATAGCCGGAAACGAAACGGGCGGCCAGGCCGAGGTGGCGCAGCACCTGGACGAGCAGCCAGGCCGAGTCGCGGCAGGAGCCGGAGCGCAGGGTCAGTGTTTCTTCCGGCGTCTGGACGCCCGGTTCCATGCGGATGGTGTAGCTGATGGCTTTTTGCAGATCGGCATTGAGCGCGACGAGAAAATCGACACTGCGCAGCGGTTCGCGCGAAATGCCGGCCATGTATTTCCTGAGTTCGGGCGTTTCCGGCAGCTTGTGCAGGTAGGGCGTCAGTTCGTGGCGCTCCCAGGCCTCGTAGGCGAAGGGAATTTTCTCGGCATGCGGCTCGAGAAAGAAGTCGAAGGGATTGATAACCGACATCTCGGCCACCATGTCGACCTCGATACTGAACTCGCGGGTCTTTTCCGGGAAAACCAGGCGGGCCAGGTAGTTGCCCTGCGGATCCTGCTGCCAATTGACGAAATGCTTGTCCGGCCCGATCTTCAGCGCGTAGGACAGGATGCGGGTCCGCGAATGCGGACAGGGACGCAGGCGAACGACCTGCGGCCCGAGATTGATCAGGCGATCGTAGCTATAACGGGTAACGTGATTCAGCGCGACATGGATCGACACGAGCTTGCTCCAGGCAGAATGATTGCAAGCTTAAAAGCAAGACACGAACCAGCTTGCAAGTCTTTGTTTTTCAGTAATCACGATCTTGGCACGCACCTCGTGAAAGCCTGATGACGCGAGGTGCGCGCCAATGTGGTGCATGAAAGTCCTCCAGCCCGGCGCTCAGGGCAATTTGACGAATCCCTGGTCGTCGAGCGCGATGAAGGGATTGAAACAGACCTCCCACAGAAAACCATCCGGGTCGGCAAAGTAACCACGAAAGCCGCCCCAGAAAACCTTGTCGGCCGGGCGCACCAGCGTCGCGCCAACCGCCACCGCCGCATCCAGCGTGGCGATCACCGCCGCCTCGGACGGCACGTTGTGGGCCAGCGTAAAACCGGGAAATCCGCTGCCGGCCGCCGGCACCGCCGCATCCTCGGCCAGCGCCTCGCGCTGGAACAGGCCAAAGGCCACCGAGCCGGCCTGGAAAAAGGCGATGGCCGCCTGGCTGGCCGACGATTCCCGCCAGCCGAGGGCCTTGTAGAAAGCCCGGCTGCGGGCCAGGTCGGCGACGCCGAGGGTGATGAAGCTGATCGTCTGGTTCATGGCTTGGGCATTGCGGGTGGGCGAACGTTCATCATAGACACATCGATTTCAAATTTCGCCATTTTTCCCGGTTGACCGTAGCAATCGGTCCCGGGGCGGCCAGAGAAAGCACGCCCCCGGCCGGGCGCCGGCGTAAAATGGCCGTTGCCACCAAGCTCAACGGAGCGCGCCATGCTGCAAGCCATTCTCGACAATTACCTGCTGCTCGCGGCCCTCGTCCTGCTCTTCCTGATCCTCGTCCCGACGCTGATTTTGCGTGGGCGCGGCGTCAGGGAACCGGGACGCCCGGATCGACGCAGCCAGCCAAGACCGGGCACCGACCGCCGGGCCTGAACGCGGCGTCGGCCGGCCCGGCAGGCGTCACTGCCCGCTATCGACCGGGGCGGAATCGCCACGGTTTTCGCCGCCGGACTCCGTCGCCGCATAGTCGACCTGGCGCGGCAGGATGACCGTGAATCGCGTGCCCTTGCCGACTTCGCTGCTCACTTCGATGCGGCCATGGTGTTTCTTGACGATGCCGTAGGACAGCGAAAGCCCCAGCCCGGTACCTTTGCCGACCGGCTTGGTGGTGAAGAAGGGTTCGAAAATGCGGCCGAGGTTTTCCGGCGGAATGCCGCGTCCATTGTCTTCGATTTCAATGCGCACTTCGGCCTCGCTGCTGGTCGTCCGGATGCTGATCTGCCCCCGCCCTTCGATGGCCTGCGAGGCGTTGACGAGCAGGTTCATGAAGACCTGGTTGAGTTGCGACGGCGCACACATGATTTCCGGAATGCCGGCGTACTCCTTGACTACCTTGGCCTTGTACTTGAGTTCGTTCCAGACCACGTTGAGCGTGCTGTCGATGCCCATTTCAAGGTTGGCCAGGATGATTTCGGAACTGCTGACGTGGGAGAAATTCTTGAGGTCGCGGACGATGTCCTGAACGCGCTGGACACCGTCGTTGGTTTCGGCCAGCAGGGTGTCGAGATCCTGCTGCAGGTAGTCGAGTTCAAGATCCTTTTTCAACTGGTTGACGCTGACCTGGGAGGCTTCGCCGAGTTCGTGCTCGATGTCGGCGTAGGCGTTGAGCACTTTGCCGAGGTCGGCGATGTAGCGTTGCAGGGTGCCGAGGTTGGACTTGACGAAGCCGACGGGATTGTTGATCTCGTGCGCCACACCGGCCGCCAACTGGCCGATGGAAGCCATTTTTTCCGACTGGATCAACTGGCTCTGCGCTTCTTCGAGGCGGGCGATGAGCGCCGCCAACTGCTCGCGCTCGGCCTTCAGATTGCTGTTGGCCGATTGCAGTTCCGCGGTGCGCTGCTCGACGCGCCGCTCGAGTTCGTCGCGGGATTCGCGCAGGGCATCCTCGGCGGCGACGCGGCGGGTCACGTCGGCAAAGCTGAAAACGCGGCCGACGATGTGTTCGCCGAGGTATTGCGGCCGCGACTTGCATTCGAAAACCCGGCCATCGACCAGGCTGAAATGCTCCTCGCTCTCCTCGCTGTCCACGATGGCGCTCAGCCTTTCCTGGCAGGCGGCGTGCTCCGCCACCAGGCTCGAGACATGCGCAATGACGGCATCGTCCTTGTGCTGTTCGAGCAGTTCATCGGGAATCGCCCACATCGCCGAGAACATGCGGTTCATGCTGACGATCCGGCCATGCCAGTCGATGGCCAGAATGCCGTTGCCGGTGGCCTCCAGCGTGGCGCGCAGGCGCGACAGGGTCTGCTCGAGCTGCTCTTCTGTCCTGCGTTCCTGGCGGATGTCGCGGGCCTGGACGAGGAGATAGGTTTTATTTTCGTGGTGAATCAGCGAGATTGATTTCGACACCTCGATGAGTTCGCCATCGGCCCCGCAGTAAAGCCCCTCCTGCCATTCGATTTCGGTAAAGGTGCCAGCGGCGACCTCTTCCCAGTAAAAGACATCCTGCAGCGAACTTTCGATGTCGATGATCCGGCGTTCAAGCAGCTCCGCTTCGGTGTAGCCGAGCAATTGGGTCGCCAGGCGATTGGCCCGAACGATCTGCAAGCCATCGGTTTCGACCAGCAGAATCATGCTGGCGCTGTGATCGAGCATCTTTCGCTCGAGAGAAATCATTTCTTGCTCCCATCCAGCCCCTGGCAGGCGTCGAAGTAGTAGCTGACCCGCTTGCGGGGACTCAGGTAATTGTAGACATGGCGCGGCACCAGGGCCGGCTTGATGGCCTTGGCGATATTGAGATCGGCGTCCTGCGACAGGTCGATCAGGATGGCCTCGTCGCGGGGAACGGACTCGTCGTAGACGACGAGAATCGGCTTCATCGGATGGCTGGTATTGACCGTTGCCACCATGGCCATGGCGCCGTTCGACAATTGCACCACGGTGCCCGGCGGATAGACGCCGAGCCGGCGGATGAGCAGTTGCAACAGGCGCGAGTCGAACTTGCCGCGCAACCTGGCGAACATCAGCGACAGGGCTTCATGCGGCATCAGCGCATTGGCGATGTCGACCGGATTGCACAGCTCGTCGTAGTAGTTGGCCAGCCCGACGATGCGCGCCAGCAGGTTGATGCTGTCGCCCTTGAGGTGCTGCGGATAGCCCGAACCGTCGACCATTTCATGATGCTGATGGATGATGGCAAGTATGGCAGGCGAGAAACCGAGGCGCTTGCCGAGCTTCACACCGTAGTCGCAATGCTGCTCGTAGAGATGCTGTTCGGCCTGCGTCAAGGGCCCGACCTTGAGCAGGATGCGGCTGGGAATTTCGGCCCGCCCGAGATCGTGGAACAAGGCGCCCATGCCGAGCGCGGCGGCCGCCTCCTGCGGCACGCCGAGGTCGCGGGCGAGCATCAGCGAGAGCATGGTGACGTTGAGCGAATGAAAATACAGTTCCTCGCCACCGGCCATGTCGCCCATGACGTAAATAGCCAGTTCCGGCGCGCTGAGGATCGATTCGGAAATCTGGTTGACCAGCCGATTGGCCGACTTGATGGTTTCGGCCGGCCTGGCCAGGATGTTTTTTTCGACCTCGCGGATGGTGCTGGCGGTGACGATGAAGGCATTCTCGATCCGCGCCGCCGCTTCGCGCTGGACACGAATGCGCTCGATCATCACCTTTTTGGCGGCCAGCGCCTGGACGATAATCGGACTGACCTCTTCCCTGGCCGGTGGCGCGACGGGCGCCGCCGGCTCGTCCGGACTTTCCCGGTCGCTCAGGTCCGGGCTGTAGCGCACACGCTTGAGGCCCAGCCCGCGGATGGTCCGGATCTGTTCCTCGTTTTTGATCTTGAAGTGGCTGAGGGCAAACGGATGCTCGAACCAGCGCAGATCGAGATAGACGTAAAGGCCTACACGAAGTTCGCTGACATCAATGGAGGGATCGCTGTTCACGGTTTTCGATGGCGGATAGCTGACAGGTCCGGAATGGCCTTGCCCATTCTATCCCTCTCGGAGGCAGGGACGGCAACCCGGCGCCCGCTTTCTGCCCCGACAATCCCACGGTCAACCGGGAAAAATGGCCAAAATTCAAATCGCCGCCGAGGCTCAGCGCTGGCCGCCGTAGTCGTCGGCCAGCCGGTCGTAATGGGCGTGCGCCTCGGTTTCCCGGAGAGCGGCGGCATGCCATTCGAGCATCGCCGGGTGGGCCAGCACGGCATCGCGGTAGGCGGCGGCAAGCGGCGGCAGCGGCACGTTGTAGACGTTGAAGCGGCAGACGATGGGCGCGTACATCGCATCGGCCACCGAGAAATCGCCGAACAGCCACGGACCATTGCCGGTGGCGAATTGCGTGCGCGCCTCGCGCCAGATGTCGACGACACGGTCGATGTCGCGCTGGACCTCCGGCGTCGCCGGCCGGCCCTTGAGCTTGAACTTGAGGTTCATCGGCATGGCCGTGCGCAGATGCGTGAAGCCGGCGTGCATCTCGGCCGAAACGCTACGCGCCCTGGCCCGCGCCCGGGCATCGGCCGGCCACATCCGGGCATCGCGTTCGGCCAGGGTTTCGGCAATGGCGATGCTTTCCCAGACCTGGAAACCGTCCTCATGCAGACAGGGCACACGGGCGTTGCCGGCCAGCGGCTTGAGCGCCGCGTTGTAATCGCGCCCGGCCACCGACACCATGTGCTCGGTGAAGGGAATGGCGAAATGCTTCATCAACAGCCACGGCCGCAAGGACCACGACGAGTAGTTTTTGTTGCCGATGTAGAGATCGAACATGGCGCGCTCCTCGGTTGGTTGAATTCGCCGCACGGCCTTCCCGGCAAATTTTGCAATGTTGGAATGACTGGCGAACCGTGATCTTAAACTTCGCCATTTCAAAATTGGCCAATTATTCCGGTTGACCGTAGCAGCCTGTGGCGAGAGCCGAAAGGCGATCCGGCTTGCTGCGGCATGGCTCAACCCTTTCAACTGGTCTGCGGTATTCTTCCGACCCTGCCGCCGCGCAGCTAATTTGACAATGGAACGAAGGTTCGGCCATGGAAAGCATTGAGACGAAGGAAGCGTTGAACGAACCCTCGGCGGAATGTCAGCCTCGACTGAAAACCATCCTTGACCACATCCCGTCCCTGATCGCCTACTGGGATCGCAACCTGAAAAATCGTTTCGCCAACCAGGCCTATCAAGCTTGGCTCGGCCTCGATCCAAAATCAATACCGGGAAAACACCTGCGGGAAGTGATTGGCGAAGAGCGCTACGCTCTCAATCGCCCTTACATCGAGGGCGCCCTGCGCGGCGAAAAGCAGACTTTCGAACGGAGCATTCCATCACCTGATGGAAGCCAGATCCGCCATTCACTCGCGGAATACATTCCGGACATCGTCAACGGCGAGGTTCTCGGCTTTTATGTCGTTGTCTCCGACATCACACCAATCAAGAAAGCCGAAATGGCGCAACGGGCCATCGAGGAGCGCTATCGCCAGGTCGTCGAAGACCAGACCGAACTGATCGGGCGCTATCGACGCGACGGCACGACGATTTTCGCCAACGAAGTCTATTGCCGCTTTTTCGGCAAGACGGTGACCGAACTGATCGGTCGGACCTGGCATCCCGTGGCCCACCCGGATGACATTCCGATGATCGAAAACAGGCTGTCGCTGCTTTCACCTGACAACCCCGTCGCCATCATCGAAAACAGGGTCTATGCGGCCGATGGCTGCGAACATTGGATGCAGTTCGTGAATCGCGCCGTTTTTGACGACGATGGCAATCTCCAGGAAATCCAGTCTGTCGGGCGCGACATCTCGGCCCGCAAGAAGGCCGAGCAGGAGCTCGCCGCCTCCCGCGCCGAGTTGCACGCCCTGCTTGCGGCCAATGACCGGGGCCGGGAAGAGCAGCGAAAGGACATCGCCAGAGAAATCCATGATCAATTGGGCGCCCTTCTCACGACCATCGGCTTTCGCGTCGATGCACTCCTTCGGCAACTTGGCGACGCCCGGCAGATCGCTGACGAAATGATCCTGATCAAGTCGCTTGCCTCCCAAGCCAGCCAGGCCGCCCGCAACATATGCGATCGCCTGCGACCACCAGCCCTGGACGATCTCGGCCTGATCCCGACCTGTCGCTGGTATTTGCACGACTGGTCGGCGCTGGTCGGCATTCCGGCCCGGGGACGTTTTGGGCCGCTACACAGCGAGCCTCCGGATCAACTCCGCACCGACCTGTTCCGGATTTTCCAGGAATTGCTGACCAACATCGCCAAACACTCCGGCGCTACTTTCGTCCGCGCCAGCATCTCCAGCACCGATCATGCCCTGCGCCTGCGGGTGGTCGACAACGGCAACGGCTTCGACACCGGGCGCACAAACCACGGTTACGGCCTGCCCGGCATCCGGGAGCGGATGGCGCGACATGGCGGCAAACTCGACATCGCCTCTGAGCCAGGCACCAGCACCTTCATCATTACCGTTCCGCTGGACGGTGGTACGCCATGAAGGCCCGCGTCATCATTGCCGACGACCATCAAGTCGTGCGCCAGGGCGTGCGCGAAATTCTGTCGCGAACGACTGATCTGGTGGTGGTTGGCGAAGCCGACGACGGAGCCGAAGCCGACGCGCTGGCTCGATCCTGCCGGGCCGATCTGTTGATTCTCGACATCGCGCTACCCATCCGCCGCGGCATTCAAGTCCTCGAATCACTACGCACCGATGGCCTCAAGTTGCCTGTCCTGTTTTTCTCGATGTATTCGGCCAGCCAATACGTCGACTACGCCAGGCAAGCCGGCGCCCAGGGCTTTGTCGGCAAGGATGCCGACGAAGCCGATCTGCTGCGTGCCATTCGGCGGATACTGGCCGGCGGGACCTGCTTCCCGGCGCGTCATCGGGTCGACCCGGGTGCGTCTGCAACTGCGGGCAACGATCCATTCACGTCGCTGTCCCGTCGCGAGTTTGAGGTCATGCAGGCGCTGGCCGGCGGCACCAGTATTCTGGACATAGCCACCCGGCTCGGCGTCAGCCCGCAGACAGTCACCACCTACCGCCGCCGCCTGCTCGAAAAGCTCGAAGTCAGGAGCAATGCCGAACTGGTCGCCCTGGCAATACTTCACAACCAGATCTGAATAGTTGTCGTTTGTAGTCGAACGCTGACAGACAAAGCAGGCAACTCATCTCAATATCATATCGATGGCTGGGTGGCGTGCCGGCACGAACGCCAGCAACCGCAGGGATATTCCAAACCAACAATCGAGTTCGGCTCCGCGCCCGGAGAAACCGGTCGCAGCATCGATCAATTGTGGAAAAGCGCAAGGCGTTACGCACTCAAATGAAAGCTACCACACCGTTCCCGGCCGGAACACCGCCAGGCAAAACAGGTGAAATATCGCTGCATCAGTATCTGACCCGGCTGATCTGGCTGTGCATCCTTCCCTTGCTCGTTCTCTCCGCTTATCTGGCCTTTGCCCACGTCAGGTTCATCCAGGCTGAACGCGACCTGACCATCAAGAACCTGGCCAATAATTTTGTCGCAGCCCTCGACCGAGAGCTCGAAGCCCGTATCAGCGGCCTGCAAATGCTCGCCCTGTCGCCGCTGGTTGACGATGAGAAGCGATGGGAAGATCTCTATCGCGAAGCGGACGGATTCCAGAAAAGCTTCGGCAGTCACGTCGTCTTTGCCAACATCGGCATGCAAATGCTGCTCAACACCCGCGTGCCCTTCGGCTCAAAGCTGCCCATGCTGCCCCGGCCGAAAGGAAAATCGGCCGTGGTATCCGCGCTTGAAACCGGCAAGCCCGCTGTTGGCGATATTTTTCTCGGCCCGGTCATCAACGAACAGTTGATTGCCATTGCCGTACCGATCTATCGGGCCGGACAGCCGCGTTACCTGCTGCTGACGACGCTCAAGACGGCGCAATTTCAGCAGCGCCTGGAGCGCGTAGCGCTTCTCGCCGGGTCGGGAATGACGATCCTCGACAGCCGGAAGGAAGTTATTGCCAGGGTTGGGCCTGCCAACCTGAATATCGCCTCCGAAGAAAATGTCGGCGGCCATTTCGTTGTCCAGTCCAAGGCGTCACCGTGGTCGGTGGTAGTGGAAATCCCGCAAGAGACCTATCAGTTGCCAGCTTATGCCGAAGGAATTCCGCTCGCCATTGGCTTGCTGGCGGCTGTACTGATCAGCATGCTCGGCGGCAAACTGGCCGGCCGCCGCCTGGCGAGGGCTGTGACGGCCATCATTCCAGCCCAGGAATCCGCAGTTGACAGTGCGCCGCTCGACATCACCGAAATCACCGCTGCGCGCACCCTCCTGGATCAACTCATGAACGCCCGCCTGGCCGCCGTAACGGCTTTGCGCGAAAGCGAGGAACGATTGCAGCTGTTCATCTCGCATGCGCCGGCTGCGCTGGCGATGTTCGACCGCGACATGCGCTATCTGGCGGTCAGTCACCGCTGGCTGGAGGACTACCACCTGGGCGACCGCGACATTCTGGGCTGTGGTCACTATGAAGTTTTCCCGGAAATAAACGAGGCGTGGAAGGCCATCCATCGGCGCGCCATGGCTGGCGAGGTTATCGCGGCAGAAGAGGATCGTTTCGAGCGGGCTGACGGAACCACCCAGTGGCTGAGCTGGGAGGTTCATCCCTGGTATGGGCGGGGCGGCGAGGTTGGCGGCATCGTTGTGTTTTCCGAAGACATCACCGAACGCAAGGCGGCGGCCGATACCATTCGCTCGCTGAATGCCGATCTGTCTGCCACCCTGCAGGCGATGCCCGATTTGATCTTCGATGTTGACCGGGCAGGCACCTATCTGGCGGTATGGGCGCAGGATCCCAGTTTCCTGGCACATCAAAAAGAGCTGCTGCTCGGCCATACGGTGCGCGAGATGTTGCCGGGCGAGGCAGCTGAAATCGTCATGTCGGTGATCGCCGAAGCTGACCGGAACGGCTCTTCGTTCGGCCGGATCATTCGACTCGATTTCGCCGGGGAAGCCCGGTGGTTCGAGCTGTCGGCGGCCAAGAAAGCTACGCCGGCCGGGGTTGAATCCCGCTTCATCGTCATTTCGCGTGACGTCACCGAGCGCCGGCTGACCGAACAGGCCCTGCGCGACCGCGACTTCAAGCTGGGGGCCATTGTTGAAAACTCCCCTTCCGCTCTCTCGCTCAAGCATCCCGATGGACGCTATGTCCTGGCCAATCCGAATTTCCAGCGCCTGCACCATTTGACCGAAGAAGAAATTATCGGCAAGACCGACTTCGATCTCTACCCAGCAGAAACGGCACGTCAGATCAGGGCCGACGACGAAGGTTTGCTGCAGTCGATGGCCAGGCAATCGGTCGAGGAGATCCTGCCGGTCGATGGCGAGCCGCGGGTTTTCATGGTGCATATGTTCCCGATTCTCAATGCCTCGGGCGCGGCCAGCTTCATCTGCCGGATTTCCTTCGATATCACCGTGGCCAAGCGGGATGCGGCAGAACTCGAGCGGCATCGCCATCATCTGGAAGCACTGATCGAAACACGGACGCGCGAACTCGGCGCAGCCAATGCCGAACTGGCGCAGCACTCGGCCAAGCTCGAGGCACTTTATGACCAGGCCAAGTCGCTCGAGACGGCGCTGCGTAAGAGCGAGGTTTTGCTGCATGGCGTGCTGGACAATACACCGGCGATGATCGCTTACTGGACCCGCAACCTGACCAACGAGTTTGCCAATCATGCTTTCGAGGAAATGTATGGCATAGCGCCCGAAAATATCCGCGGCCATCATCTGCGTGAGGTGATCGGTGAACGGGCGTTTGCCGAGAGCCAGTCTTTTATCGAAGGCGTCCTGAACGGCGAACGGCAGTCGTTCAACCGGGAGCTTATCGACATTCGGGGCAAACGGCGGTGGACGCAGGTGGAGTACATTCCCGACATCCACGGCGGTGAAGTCAAAGGCTATTTTGCACTGGTATCGGACGTCACCCAGCTCAAGGACAAGGAGCGGGAAATCGAGGCCCTCAACGCCGCGCTGGCCATCCGGGCCGACGAGGCAGAAGTCGCCAACCGAGCTAAAAGCGTCTTCCTGGCCAGCATGAGCCATGAGATCCGGACACCGATGAATGCCATCATCGGCCTCACCCATCTGATTCGTCATGCCGGTGCAGAGCCCGACCAGATCAAGCGGCTGGACAAGATCGACAATGCCGGCCGGCATCTGCTGTCGATCCTCAACGACATTCTGGACATTTCAAAAATCGAGGCGGGCCGGCTGCAGCTGGAAAGCGAGGATTTTCATCTTTCGTCCATCCTCGACAATGTCCAGTCCATCATCGGCGAATCGGCACGAAACAAGGGGCTAAGCATCGAGCTCGATCGCGATTCGGTGCCGCTCTGGTTGCGTGGCGACCCGACGCGCCTGCGTCAGGCCCTGCTCAACTACGCCGGCAATGCGATCAAGTTCACCGAAAAAGGCGGCATTGCCCTGCGCGCCCAACTGCTTGAGGCGCATGACGACGAATTGGTGGTGCGCTTTGAAGTTGAAGATAGCGGGATCGGCCTGAGCGAGGAGCAAATCGGTCGACTTTTCCAGGCTTTCGAGCAAGCCGAAGCGTCAACCACGCGAACCTATGGCGGCACCGGCCTGGGTCTGGCCATAACCCGGCGGCTGGCGCGCCTTATGGGCGGGGATGCCGGTGTCGAGAGCAGGATAGGCCATGGCAGCAAGTTCTGGTTCACCGCCCATCTGCAACGCGGGCACGGCATCATGCCGAGCGTGCCGAACCCGCTTGGGGTCAATGCCGAAGCGCAGCTGCGCCTGAATCATGGTGGCGCCAGACTGCTACTGGCCGACGACAACCCGATCAACCAGGAGGTGGCGCTGGAGTTGCTGCACGGGGCAGGCCTGGCGGTAGATACGGCCGCTGACGGCCGGGAAGCTGTCGAGATGGCGAGCAGCAATCCCTACGATCTGATCCTGATGGATATCCAGATGCCCAACATGGATGGCCTGGAGGCGACGCGAAATATCCGCGCCCTGCCCGGCTGGACAAGCAAGCCGATCCTGGCCATGACCGCCAACGCCTTCGACGATGACCGCCGGGCCTGCGAAGCTGCCGGGATGAACGACTTTGTCGCCAAGCCGGTCGATCCGGACCTGCTGTACACGGTACTGCTCAAATGGCTCCCAGTCGGAACCGCAACGACGCATCAGGACGCCACGGCAAGACAAGCCCAGGTCTTGGCAGAAGGCTGGTCGGTGCAACCAGGGGCAAGCGCCGACGAAGCCTTGGCGCGCCTGGCAGGAATACCTGGACTCAATCTGCCCCGGGGTCTATCGATGGTGCGCGGGAACATCGTCAAGTTTCTCGAACTGGTATCCCAATTCGTGGCCAGCCACGGCGATGACATGGCTCGCCTGAGCGAACTTCTGGCCAGGGGCGAGCGCGAAGCGGCCGGTCGTCTGGTCCATACGCTCAAAGGCACGGCTGCGACATTGGGTGCAGAACAGATTTCAGGCATGGCGCGAGGCCTGGAGATTGCGCTGCACCAGAGCATGGATGACGAAAATGATCGCCGGGAAATCGACATGCTGATCGACGCGCTCAGCGTTGAACTCTCGTCTCTGGCAGCAGCGCAAGCTTTTCTCCAGGATGGACACGGGGGTTCCTGGCCGGCAGCGTAAGCGGGCGAAACATTACTGCTACGGTCAACCAGAAATATTGGCCAATTTTGAAGTCGACCAATGCCCTACCGACGAGCGCGCCATGCTGCGCACTCCCCGTATAATTCGCCCTCCCGGGCCCCGCCCCGCTTCCGATTGCCAGTCATGTCCCAGCCTTTCAAATTTCGCGTTTTTTTCCTGTTGACCGTAGCAATGCTGGCTGGCTGCGGCGAGGTCGAGGACACGCGGCCGGGTCAGCCGGTCAAGCACCGCCAGGTCGCCTTCAAGGAAATCGTCAAGACTTTCGAGCCGATGGGCGTGATGCTGCGCAAGGGCACCTACGACGCCGACAAGTTCCTGCCCATGGCCGAAGCCCTGCTCGCCCGGCGGGATGGTCCGTGGGACTATTTTGGCGCCGACACCAACTACCCGCCGACCAAGGCGACAGCGGATGTCTGGAAGCAGCCGGAAGCGTTCGAGAACAACAAGAAAGCCTTCATCAGCGCCACCGACGCGCTGCTCGCCGCCGCCCAGGGCAAGGACAAGGCGCAGGTCGAAAAGGCCTACGACGCCGTGCACGACGCCTGCAAGACCTGCCACAAGCAGTTCAAGGAACGCTGAAAGCCCGGCATGTTGCGACTGACCGAACTGAAGCTGCCGCTCGACCACGCCGCCGACGCGCTACGCCCCGCCCTGTGCCAGCGACTGGGCATTGCCGACGAAGAGCTGATCGATTTCACGATTTTCAAGCGCAGCTACGATGCGCGCAAAAAATCGGCCATCACGCTGATCTACACACTCGACTTCAATGTCCGCGACGAGCCGGCGCTGCTCCAAAAACTGGCCGATGACCGCCACGTCGGCCCACGCCCGAACACCGACTACCAGTTCGTCGCCCAGGCTCCGGCCGATCTCAAAACCCGCCCGGTCGTCATCGGCACCGGCCCCTGCGGCCTGCTCGCCGGGCTGATCCTGGCCCGGATGGGTTTCAAGCCGATCATTCTCGAACGCGGCAAGGCCGTGCGCGAGCGCACGAAAGACACCTGGGGACTGTGGCGCAACAACAAGCTCAACCCCGAGTCGAACGTCCAGTTCGGCGAAGGCGGCGCCGGCACCTTCTCCGACGGCAAGCTGTACAGCCAGATCAAGGACCCGCAGCACCACGGCCGCAAGGTGCTCGAAGAATTCGTCCAGGCCGGCGCGCCGGACGAGATCATGTATGTCAGCAAGCCGCACATCGGCACCTTCCGGCTGGTCAAGATGGTCGAGAACATCCGCGCCACGATCACCGAACTGGGCGGCGAAATCCGCTTCGGCAGCAAGGTCGACCGGCTGCTCATCGACGACCACCAGGTGCGCGGCGTCGTCCTCGCCGATGGCGAAACCATCGCCACCGACCACGTCGTGCTCGCCGTCGGCCACAGCGCCCGCGACACCTTCCAGACCCTGCATGAGCAAGGCGTTTACATCGAAGCCAAGCCCTTCTCGATCGGCTTCCGGATCGAACACCCGCAAACGCTGATCGACCAGGCCCGCTTCGGCCCCAATGCCGGCAACGAAATCCTCGGCGCCGCCGACTACAAGCTGGTGCATCACTGCGCCAACGGCCGCGCCGCCTACAGCTTCTGCATGTGTCCGGGCGGCCAGGTCGTCGCCGCCACTTCGGAAGAAGGCCGCGTCGTGACCAATGGCATGAGCCAGTATTCGCGCGCCGAGCGCAACGCCAATGCGGCGCTGGTCGTCGAAGTCAAACCCGAGGATTTCCCCGGCGACTACCGGACCAACCCGCTGGCCGGCATCGAGTACCAGCGCCACTGGGAATCGGCCGCCTTCGTCGCCGGCGGCAGCACCTACGAAGCCCCGGCCCAACGCGTCGGCGACTTCCTCGCCGGCCGGCCGTCGACCGCCTTGGGCAACGTCGATCCCTCCTACCAGCCCGGCGTGCATATGACCGACCTGGCCAGTTGCGTTCCGCCCTACGTGATCGACGCCCTGCGCGAGGCGATTCCCGCCTTCGACAAGCAGATTCGCGGCTTCGCCATGGCCGACGCCGTGCTGACCGGCGTCGAAACACGCACCTCGTCGCCGATCCGCATCAAGCGCGGCGCCGACTACCAGAGCATCAACACGCGCGGCCTCTATCCGGCCGGCGAAGGCGCCGGTTACGCGGGGGGCATCCTGTCGGCCGGCGTCGATGGCATCAAGGTGGCGGAAGCGGTGGCGCTGGCGATGACCGGGAAAGCCTGACGGGCAGCCCGGCATCGCTGCGGATCGTCGTTGAACGAAACCATGGATATCGCCCAGATCAGCCGGACGCTGCAAGAAGACGCCGTCACCATCGTTTTCGTGAACGTCCTGTTGCAGCAGATCGGCCTGCCGGTGCCGGCCGTTCCCACCCTGCTGCTCGCCGGCAGCCTGGCGGCGACCTCCGGCAGCTTCGGCCAGATCCTGGCGGCGGCGATCGTCGCCTCGGTCATCGCCGACTGGATCTGGTACCTGTCCGGCAAGGTTTTTGGCTACCGGGTGCTGGCCGGTCTCTGCAAGCTCTCGATCAACCCTTCGTCCTGCGTCAGCCAGACCGAGGCGCGATTCGTCCGCTGGGGCGTGTCGTCGCTGGTTGTCGCCAAGTTCATTCCCGGTTTTTCGACCGTCGCGCCACCGATTGCCGGTGCCCTGCGCATGAATCCGCTGGGCTTCCTGATGGCGGCCGGGATCGGCGCCGGTTTATGGGCCGGCCTGGCCCTCGGTGCCGGCTGGGTGCTGCAGGATACCGTGCAGTCGGCCATCGCCACGCTCGACCGCCATGCCGGCCGCGCCCTGGTGCTTATCGCCGGGCTGCTGGGTAGCTGGCTGGCCTGGAAACTCTGGCAGAAATACCGCTTCAGGAAATTCTGCGCCGTCCCCCATATCACGCCCGATGAGCTGCTGGCGGCACTGGACGGCACGGCACCGCCGCTCGTCCTCGACCTGCGCGGCGCGACGATGATCGCCGAGACCGGACCGATTCTCGGGGCGACCGTGGCCGAGCATGATTTTCTGCACGATGCGGTGGGCGACTGGCCGAAGGATCGCCCCATCGTCACCCTGTGCGCCTGCCCCGAGGACGCCGGTGCCGTGCAGGCCGCCCGGAAACTGCTCAAGGCCGGCTACCTATCGGTCAAACCGCTCAAGGGCGGCTACGAAGCCTGGCTGGCAGCCCGGGAGCAATCCGTCAGTCGGTGATGCGCCAGGGCAAGGGCGGTGGCATCAGGCGGGGTGCCTGTCCGTCGCCGACCGGACCGAAGCGGGCATCCCCCTGCTCCCACTGGCGTTGTGCTTCGCTAATCCCCGCCTTGGTGAATCCGACGAAGTTCCACCACATCAGGACCGGTTCGGCGAACGGCTCGCCCCCCAGCAACAGGACTTTGCTGTCGGGGGCGAGGTCCAGGCGCAAGCTTTCCCGCCCACGGCCCAGGTAGGCGAATTCGTCGGCCTGGAACCCGTCATCCCCCAGGCTCACCGACCCGGCCAGCGGCAGCAGGCCATATTCAAAATTTGGCCGCAAATCGAGGTCGACCGTAGCACTCGCCCTGCTGGCAATGTCGAGGCCGAGCAGCGGCGAATACAGCCGGGTGGGCGCTGTCTGGCCGCCATACTCGCCGGCCAGCAGGGTGAGCGTCGCCGTGTTCGTCTGCCATTGGGGCAGTTCAGCGTGATGGGCAAAGTCGGGGGCGCAATCCTGAGCCTCCGGTGGGAGCGCAATCCACAATTGGGCCGCGTGCAGGCGCTGGCCATCGACCCGCGAATCCTCGGTGTGCACGACACCCCGCCCAGCAGTCATCAGGTTGACCTGACCGGGACGAATCACCTGCTCGTTGCCCAGGCTGTCGCGATGCACCACTTCCCCCTCGATCAGCCAGGTGAAGGTCTGCAGGCCGATGTGCGGGTGGGCGCCAACGTGCATGCCGCGACCCGGCGCAAACGCGACCGGCCCGGCATGGTCGAGAAAACACCACGCCCCCAACATCCGCTGCTGGCGACTGGGCAGGATGCGGCGAACCAACATGCCGTCGCCGAGGTCGGCGTTGCGGGCAGCGATACGAGAAATCGAATGCATGTGGCTCTTCCTTCATGAGACGTTCAGTCGGGAGGCGAAGCTCGCCGCTCGGCACCTTGAGCTTCGTCATTGCCGCGATCCGGCATTCAGGCCGCGATCCGGACAAGCTCGGAATGCGCGGTGCTCAAACTGCTGGTGCGACTCTCTTCCCCCATATTCAATCCCTCGGCGTAGACAAATTCAACCTCGGTGATGCCGATAAAGCCCAGGAAGTTGCGCACGAAATCCGTTTGCGTGTCGAAGGCAGTGCCGGCATAGCGGCCGCCGCGTGTCGCAAAGACATAGGCCTTCTTGCCGGCGAGCAAGCCCTGCGGCCCGGTCGCGGTATAGCGGAAGGTCACGCCGGCCCTCGCCACATGGTCGATCCAGGCTTTCAGCGTCGACGGAATGCCCAGGTTGTACATCGGCAAGCCGATAACCAGGACATCGGCCGCCTGTAACTCGGCGATCAGGGTATCCGAATAGTCCACTTTCGCCTGCTGGTCGGCGGTGCGCTCTGGCGCCTGGCTCAGGAAGGCCTGGAAACCGGCGCCATCGAGATGCGGTACGGGATCGACCGCGAAATCGCGGATCGTCACCTCCGAACCCGGATGGCTGGCATGCCAGGCGGCGACGAAGGCATCGGACAACTGGCTGGACTGTCCCTGATTCGAGAAAAGGCTGGTTTTGAGTTGCAGAAGGTTTTGCATGGTTTTATTCCTGAAAATGAGGGGGGTGATGCGTTGGGGTGAAGGGGGTGGTTAATGACCGATCTGACCGAAGCGCCCGCTGTTGAAATCGTTGATCGCCTGGATGATTTCGGCCTGTGAATTCATCACGAAGGGGCCGTGGCCGACAATCGGTTCGCCGAGCGGCTCGCCGTTGAGCAACAACAGCGTGGTGTCCTCGCTGACCTCGAACTCCAGGCGGCTGCCGGTGCGTTCCATGACCGCCAGTTCGGCAGCACGCACGTTGTGGCTGTGGTCGAGGCGGATGGTGCCGCGCAGCACGAAGAGCGCCGTGGTGTGTCCCTCCGGCAGGTCAAAGGCAACGCGATGACCGGCCTTCAGGCGCATATCCCAGACGTTCATCGACGTGAAGGTGCGTGCCGGGCCGTCGGCGTCGCCATACTGACCGGCAATGACGCGGACCTGGCCGGCCCCACGCGGCAGTTCGACTTCCGGAATCTGCCCGGCCGTGATGCCCTGGTAACCCGGCGCCGCCATCTTGTCCCTGGCCGGCAGGTTGACCCATAACTGGACCATCTCGAAAGCACCACCGTTTTGGGCGAATTCCGGGCTGTGGTATTCCTCGTGGATCAGGCCGGAAGCCGCCGTCATCCACTGCACGTCGCCGGGGCCGATGCTGCCGCCACCGCCGGACGAATCGCGATGCGAGACGCCGCCTTCATAGACGATGGTCACCGTCTCGAAGCCACGATGCGGGTGCTGACCAACACCGAGTTTGCTGGTGGTCGCTGGAAAATCGGCCGGACCGGCGTAGTCCATCAGCAGGAAGGGAGACATTTCCTCGGCAATGTCGCTGTAGGAAAAAATGCTCCGGACCGGGAAGCCGTCGCCGACCCAGTGACGACCATTGCTGCGCTTGATGAATGCCAGTTGTTTCATGACTGCTCTCCGTTGGTTGATGGATGTACTTTAGAGGGCAGACAACTTGTCGACTAGATGGTTAAATACGAAATAACCTTTCATTTAAATGAACAATGGACCTCAACGAAACCGCCGTCTTTGTCAAAGTCGTTGAAGCGGGCAGCTTCAGTGCCGCAGCCCGCCTGCTCGGCTTGCCGACCTCCACGGTCAGCACGCGCGTTGCCCGGCTGGAAAAGCGACTGGGCGTCACCTTGCTGCAACGGACGACGCGCCGCCTGCACCTGACCGATGCGGGCGAGTTGTACTACCGGCATGCGTCGACCGGATTGGGGCACATGCTCGATGCCGAAGCGGCCGTCACCGAATCGACCGGCGAACCCCGGGGCCTGCTGCGCGTGACGGCACCGGCCGATCTCGGCGATGCCTTGTTGGCGGCCATCGTCCATCAACTGCGCCGCCAGCATCCGAAGATCAGCCTCGAGATGCTGTTGATGAATCGCCATGTCGATCTGGTGGCCGAGGGCGTTGATGTCGCCATTCGCACCGGCGCCCTCAAGGACTCGACGCTGATCGCCAAAAAAGTGGGGGTCGCGCGCTGGTCAGCCTTTGCCAGTCCGGCCTACCTGGAAGGGGCGGCGCCACTTAAATCCCCCGAGGAACTGCGTCACCACTGCTGCCTGCAATTCACGCCCCTGGGCAAGGAAAGCTGGACACTGACGGGCACGACAAGCAGCGTGACCGTTCCGATGGCCGCTCAGGTACTGATCAACGACGTCCGGGTCATTCGGTCCATGGCGCTGGCCGATGAAGGGGTTGCCCTGCTGCCCTTGTACGTGTGTCGCGAAGACTGCAGCGATGGCCGGCTGGTACGCATCCTGCCGGAATGGCACGCGAGGACAGACCCCGTTCATCTCGTCTATCCGCGCCAGCGCTTCATGGCGCCGAAACTGCGGGCCTTTGTCGACTTGGCCTCGCGGGAACTGGCCGCCTGGTTGGAATAGCGCCTGGATGACAGCAAGGCGGCTGGAGTCGGGTGCGTGGCAAGCGTCGCCGGGCTTTCTGAATGTCGCACGGCCGATGCCGCCCCCGGCGCCCTTACGCAAACTGCCCGGCCACCCAGCCCGACGACCACGCCCACTGGAAGTTGTAGCCGCCCAGCCAGCCTGTGACATCGACCACCTCGCCGATGAAATACAAGCCGGGCGCCGCTTTGGCTTCCATGGTTTTCGACGACAGGGCGTCGGTCGATACACCGCCCAGCGTCACCTCGGCCTTGGCAAAGCCCAGCGTGCCGGCCGGCATGAGTGACCAGGCGTTGAGCTTGCCGGCGATCATCTCGAGATCGCGGCGGCCGAGTTCGCCGATCGGCCGCGTCACGAGTTTTTCACCGCCGAGCAGCGCGCACCATTCGTGAGCGAAGCGCCGGGGCAGACGTTCGGCCAGCAGATTGGGCAAATGCACGCGGCCCTGCCGGTGCTCCTCGAGCCAGGCGCCGGCATCGAGGCCGGGCAGCAGGTCGATCTCGACGGGGTGCTTTTTGCCGCTGCGGTATTCCTGCATCTGCCAGTAGCTGGAAATCTGCAGGATGGCCGGCCCGGAAAGGCCACGATGGGTGATCAGCACATTCTCGCGGAACTGCGCGTCTGCGAATTGGGCGACGGCGTCGAGCGTCGATCCGGCCAGCGGCCTGATCGGTTCGAGCACTTCGGGCGCCAGGGCCAGCGGGACGAGGGCCGGCTTGGGCGGCACGACGGGGATGCCGAACTGCTCGGCCAGCCGGTAGCCGAACGGGCTGGCGCCGATTTTTGGAATGGCCAGGCCGCCGGTGGCGACGACCAGCGACTGGCATGAAAATCGGCCTTTTTCCGTGTCGACCGTGTAACGTCTGGCGGATTCGCCCGGATGACGTTCGACGTGCTGCACGGCACAGGGAAAGGCCCATTGCACGCCGACGTCGTCGCAGGCGTCGCGCAGCATGTCGATGATCTGCCCGGCCGATTCGTCGCAGAACAACTGGCCGTGTTCGCGCTCGTGATAGGCGATGCGCCGCTTGTCCATCATCGCGATGAAATCGAACTGCGAAAACCGCGCCAGGGCCGAGCGGCAGAAATGCGGGTTCTGCGACAGGTAGTTGTCGGCGCTGACCGTGCGATTGGTGAAGTTGCAACGCCCGCCGCCCGAGATGCGGATACGCTCGCCGAGCGTGTCGGCGTGATCGACGAGCAGCACGCGCCGGCCGCGCGCCCCGGCCTGGGCCGCACACATCATGCCGGCCGCGCCGGCGCCAATGACGATGATGTCGAAATGCATGGGGTCCGTTCGGGAAAAGTAGCTTGCGCAGAATCGGGGCGGATTCTATCACCGCGACAAGACCGACCGGCCGGACGCTGCCGGGGCATCAGAGCAAAGCGAACATCACCCCGAAGAAATCTATTTGCTGTAAACGCAACAAGCAAAACAAATATTCTTATTGCATAATCGACAGGTGCCAAGCTGACCGGCATATTGTTTCAGGATTTACACGAAATAGTGATGACAGCGTGCTCTTCGGGCTTTTTCCCCGGGCATTTGCCGCAGTTGAAATTACCTTCATGCAATATGTTTGAAACAGATGTTTGGCACACTGGTCGGAAATGCTTGACCAGGGCTATACCGGCAACATTGCTGCAGTGCAGCATTTTGTCAAAAACATTGTTACAATGCACAGGCAGCAATCATTTACTTACCCAATTCAAGGAGCTTCCGATGTCCATCAATCCTGAGCAATTCGCCGCCGCCAACAAAGCCGCCGTCGATTCCCTGTTGTCCGTTGCCAACACCGCCCTGGCTTCCGCTGAACGCATCGCCAGCCTGAATCTTGAAACCGCCCGTTCCGTGCTGGAAGACTCCGTCTCCAACGCCAAGGCCCTGATGGGTGCCAAGGATCCGCAGGAAGCCCTGTCGATCCAGGCTTCCCTGGCCCAGCCGAGCGTCGAGAAAGCTGTTGCCTACTCCAAGTCGGTTTACGAAATCTCCAGCGAAACCCAGGAACAACTGACCAAGATGGTTGAAGCCCAGTTCGGCGACTTCCAGAAGAACGTGGCTGCCATGCTCGAAAAGGCTGCCAAGTCTGCTCCGGCCGGTTCCGATGTTGCCGTTGCTGCCGTTCAGAGCGCCATCGCTGCCGCCAACTCGGCTTTCGACAACATGCGCAAGACCGCCAAGCAAGTGACCGAAATGGCCCAGTCCAACGTCGCCGCTGCAACCAGCGCCACTGCCAAGGCTGTCAAGAAAAGCACCGCCAAGTAATTTCAGCCCTCGCTGAAGCAACAAGGCCCGCAGCGATGCGGGCCTTTTCTTTGTGCCTGCGCCGAGCCTCAGGCCGCCAGCAGGCGCCGCATGCCGCGCATGAGCGTGCCGATGGCCGGCAGTTTCATGTACAACTCCTCGGCCGCATCCCAGTAGTCGCGGTGGTAGCAGACCTTGCCGTCGGCATCGAATTTGAGATGCGAGACGCCGCGCAGGACCTGCACCTCGCCCTTGGCCTTGCCCCAGAGCCGCATCCGAAAATAAAACGCCCAGACCAGCATCGCGCCGTTCTCGTCAGCGACCTTTTCGGTGACGACAAAATGCGGCTCGGCGACCTGCCCGAACATGTGCGTGAAGATGCGCTGGATGGCCGGCAGGCCGCGCACTTCGTTGAACGGATCCTTGAAATAGGCGTTTTCGTTGTAGAACTCGGGGAACCGGGCGACGCTGGCCGGTGCGAATTCGTTGTAGAAGACGATGAGTTCGTCGAGGGTCATCTCAGCCTCCGGTGAAACGGCGAATGAGCGGGAAATACCAGCCGTAGGGGAGCAGCGCAAGAAGCTTCATGAGGCGGGTAAAGCGCTTGGGAAAATGGATTTCGAAATTGGCCGATTTAAAGCCGTCGACCGTAGCAATCGCCGCCTGTTCCGGGGTCAGCAAGGCCGGCATGGTGAAATCGTTTTTCGCCGTCAATTGGGTTGAAACGAAGCCGGGGTTGATCACCCAGACGCCGATGCCTTTCGGCGCCAGATCGAGGTGCAGCACTTCGGCGAAATGAATGAGCGCCGCCTTGCCCGGCCCGTAGGCCAGCGCCTTGGGCAGGCCGCGATAGCCAGCGACGCTGGCGACGAAGGCGATGCCGCCGCCCGGCTTGAGGTCGGCGAGGACGGTGGCGGCAAGACGCATGGCGGCGTTGAAATTGACAGTGACGACGCGCTCGGCGACAGCCAGATCGAAATTGTCGGCACGCATCGGGACGTAGTCGCCGGCCAGATAGATGACGAGGTCGATGCCGCCCCAGATGTCGACGATTGATCGCCGGGCATCGGCGAGGCTGGCGACGTCGGTCGCATCGCAGGGCAGCAGAAACGCATCCGGGATGGACAGGGCGAGAAGCTTGTCCACACTGCGCGCCGACAGGGCCAGCCGGGCGCCGCGCCGGCTCAACTCGCGGGCGAGCGCCGCGCCGATGCCGCTCGAGGCGCCGACCAGCCAGACGCGCTTGCCTTTCCAGTCGGTGATGGTGGGGTTGAAAGACATGGGCGCCGCCTCTAGCGTTTCGCGAAGGTCAGCGTCACTTCGCCCAGGTTGAAGCCCCATTTCGACATGGTGGCGCGGTTCATCATGACCTGGTCGTCCATCAGGAACATCCAGTCGTCGAAATCGACGTTGACCACCTTGCCGTCGACCGGTAGCGCCAGCACGTAGCGCCAGCGCAGGGCATTGCCGGAAACCTCACCGATGGCCTCGCCGACGACATCGTCAGCTTTGCCGCGGAAGGTACCATCGGCCTGCCTGGTCAGCGTCCACACGCGGCGCGAGGTGGTGCCGTCGGACCACTTGAAATTCTCGTCGAGGACGCCGGTATCGCCCGTCCATTGGGCGTCGATGACGACATGGAAGCGCTTCTTCACCTCGCCGGAACGGCCCTGGAACATGCCCCAGGCGTCGAGCGTGCCGTTGAGGTAAGTCTTCAAGTCGAGAACCGGCTGTTCGGCCCGGTATTGTTCGACACTGGTCGAGGCACAGCCGGCGAGGCCGAGGATAAAAGCGGCAGCGAGCAAGCGTTTCATGGTTCAGATCTCCAGGGAATGGCGCCAGCGCCAGAGCAGCGCACCGGCCAGCGCCTTGCAGGCGAGTGGCAACAAGGCGTAGGCAAAGCTCAGGGCGGGCAGCCCGGCGCTACCGCCCGGCACATAGCCGAGCGCACCGAGCAAGGGTAGTGAAAGCCCGGCGGCGAGCGCCAGGTTGAGTTTGGCGACAAAATTCCAGACGCCGAAACAGGCCCCGGCCTGCCCCTGCCGTTCGCCGAGGTCGGCGGCAATGGCGGCCGGCAGCGCGAGATCGGCGCCGAGGGCGAGACCGGAGGCGATGCAGATGATGGCGAAGGGCCAGACATCGCCCGCTCCGAGCAGACTGGCGCCGGCGAAAGCGACAATCGAAACGCCCATCGCCAGCAGCCAGGCGAAGACGCGCCCACGCCGGGCCGAGAGCGCGACCCACAGGGGCAGGGAGGCGGCACCGGCGATGAAGTACAGGGCGAGCAACGGGCCGCTGGCGGGCTCGGCCTGCAGGACGTCGGCGACAAAGAACAGGAAGAGCGTCGCGGGCAGTGCGGCGGCGATGCCGTTGGCGACGAACACGGTGAGCAAACGGCGGAACGCGGGATCGGCGAAGACGCGGCGCAGACTGGGCAGCAAGGGCTGATGCGCTCCGCCCCCTTCAAGGGGGAGGTTGGGAGGGGGATGGGTTTCTGGTCGGCCACCATTTAACCCATCCCCACCCCGCCCCTCCCCTTGTCCCAAGGGATACCGTCCCTGCGGGACATAAAGGGGAGGGAGTTTCATTCCGACGCGGCTAAAGGTCGTTGCCGCAGCAATCAGCAACAGCGGCGGCAGTATCCAGCTCAGGCGCGCGATGCCGTCGCTCAGGCTGGCGGCAAGCACGGCCGGCAGGGCCGCGGCGAGGACGACGCCGAGCAGGCCGAAGCCTTCGCGAGCGGCGGTCAACCGGGTTCTCAGGGCGGAATCATCGCCGATGTCCGCCCCCCAGGCCTGATACGCCACGCTGGCGGCCGAGAAGCCCAGGTAGGTCAGGGCCAGCGAACCAAGCAGCCAGGGCGCGGCGTGTTCGGCCGGCGGGTTGAGCAGCGCGACAAAGCCGATGGCGAACGGCAACAGGGCCAGCCCCACCATGCGCGGGCGGGACACGCGGTCGGCCAGCCAGCCGAGCCAGGGGTCGATGCCGGCATCGAGCAGGCGGGCGCCGAGGAGGATGAAACCGAGCAGGGCCAGTTCCATGCCGGCGGTTTCGGCGTAGTAACGGGGGACGTGGACGTAGATCGGGAGGGCGGCGAAGGCCAGGGGGAGGCCGAGGAGGCCGTAGCTCATGATGCGACCGGTGGTCATGGTTTGGTGCCTGACAACTGGCATGGGGTTCCGGATTGGCTTGGGGTTCCGCCCTTGCGGGGCGTCTCACTTTCTTTTGCTTCGCCAAAAGAAAGTAAGCAAAGAAAAGGCGACCCTGGGTCGGTGCCGGCTGCGCCGGTTCCCTGCGCTACTCGGAAAGCCGGGCGGCTGCGGAACTCGGGGCTGCGCCCCTCAAACAGTCCTCGCCGACTACCCCCGGCCTTCCTGCGTTGCTCGGCACCTCTCAAGGGGCCCGGTGAAACGATCCGGGTTTGAGCATGGGTGCCGTCATTCCCGCGCAGGTGGGAATCCACAGTCCTGGACTCCCGCTTGCGCGGGAGTGACTGGATTTGGGCGTGGAAGCGTCTCCGGAGGATTTCATTTTTGGCCGTTTTTTCCGGTTGACCGTGGAAATCAATTCTTGGGGCACACCGGTTGAGCGCGGACGCCTTTGGGGTCCCCATGAGAGGCGCTGAGCAACGCAGGAAGGCCGGGGGCAGTCGGCTGGCGTTGTCTGAGCCGCAGGCGAGTTTAGCCAGCCGCCCGGCCTGCCGAGTAGCGCAAGGTACCCGCAGGGCGCCGACCTTGGGGTCGCCTTTTCTTTGGCTACTTTCTTTTGGCGAAGCAAAAGAAAGTACGCCCGCCAGCAGGGCGGAACCCCAAGCCTGACTACGGGAAACCGCCAGCGGCAAGCAGGAAACAGTAACCATCACGAACGCCTCAACAGCGCCGCCCGTAACTCCGGCGCACTCGTCTTCACATCCAGCCAGATGCCAAAAAACCAACGCGCAAAATCCGCATCGGCGACTTCGCCCAGCAGACGACCGTTGAAATAGAAGCGGGCAACCCCGGGCAGGTATTCCCCGATGATGGAATCGCCATCCTTCACGTCCGGAAATAGCCGCGTCATCTGCTCGCCCCAACGCTTGAGCGCAGCCTCATCCGCCCCCTGCGCCCGCATTTCCTTGACGCTGGCGTCGGCAATCGCCGCCCCGGCAATCGTCCGCTTGTAATCAAGCCGCAGCGCCAACGGCGGCCGTTGCGGATCGTCCCCTGCCCACAGCGTCGCTTCATAAACGAGAAAGCCGAAGCGGCGGAACGGGCCGTTGCCCCAGCGCTGGAGGCCGGCCGTCGGGTCGGTGTTGGCGTAGGCGGCGAACGGGGCCGCTGCCATGGCCAGCAAAAGCCGCCGACGCGCTACCGAGGCCATTTCATTTTTGGCCGTTTTTTCCGGTTGACCGTAGGATTCCCTCAAACGCGCTCCCGGGGCCATGAAATCAACGATGCGTGAGTTCAAACTGGACGACATCGATATTCCCGGCCAGGAAGCCGGCCTCGCAGTAGCAAAGGTAAAGGCGCCAGAGTCGGCGGAAAGGCTCGTCGAAACCGAGCTTCTGGATGTCGGGCCAGTGGGCTTCGAAGGCGTGGCGCCATTCGGCCAGCGTCCTGGCGTAGTCCTGGCCGAAGGCGTATTCGTTGCGGACGATGAGGCCCTGTTTGGCGGCAGCCGAGCGGAAGGCGGCGCGCGAGGGCAGCATGCCGCCGGGGAAGATGTATTGCTGGATGAAATCGGTGCTGCGCCGGTATTCGGGGAAGATGTCATCGCGGATGGTGATGCTCTGGACGACCGCCCTGCCCTCGGTCTTGAGCGCCTTGGCGACGGTCTTGAAATAGGTCGGCCACCAGCGTTCGCCGACGGCTTCGAACATTTCGATGGAGACGACGTGGTCGAACTGCTCGTCGAGATCGCGGTAATCCTGCAGGCGCAGGTCGGCGCCCGGTACGCGCTTCTGCGCCCATTCCAGCTGGGCCGGCGACAGGGTCAGGCCGGTGGTGCGCAAGCCTTCCTGCACGGCCATTTCGGCAAAGCCGCCCCAGCCGCAGCCGATTTCCAGCACGTTCTGGCCGGGCGCCGCCTTGAGGCAATTGAGGATGCGGCGGTACTTGGCGTGCTGGGCCGTCTCCAGCGAGCCGTCGTCGGCTTCGCGGTAGATCGCCGACGAATAGCTCATGCCCGGGTCGAGCCAGAGTTTGTAGAAATCGTTGCCGAGATCATAGTGGGCCATGATGTTGCGCTTGCTGCCGCTACGGCTGTTGCTGTTGAGCCAGTGGCGGACGCGGGCGGCGAGCAGGTTGCGCCAGGAGCCATAGACGGCCTTCTTCAACTGCTCACGATTGGCCGCCAGCAGTTTCAATAGCCCGGTGACATCGGGCGAATCCCACTGCCCGTCGAGATAGGCTTCGGCCAGGCCGATGTCGCCGCGGGCCAGCACCTGGCCGAACATGGCCTCGTCGTGCACCTGCATGGTGACGCCATGGTCGCCGTCGCCGAACAGGGCGCTCGTGCCATTCGGCAAACGGATTTCAAGCAGGCCGCCATGCAGCTTTTCGAGCAGCGCGAAGACCAGGCGGGTGTCGCGGGGCAGGCTTGCGCTGCCGCGTAGCGTCATCGTGTTCATTTTGGTAATTCCCGTTGGGGTTGAGGAACGTGAGCGCCACGAAAGGGCACCCCTTTCAGCCACAGCTTCAAGGCTTGCCAGTGGATGCGGAAGATCACGCCGGCGGTGAGGAAAGGCATTTTCAGGAAGGCGCCGAGCAAGGCGGCGGTCGACCAGGTGCACGGCTTGCCCGAGATGGAGGTGAGCAACAGTTCGCCATCGGCGTCGTCATAGTCGATGCGGGCCAGGGGTACGGGGCGGTCAATACGGAACCGGAAGCGGTAGCCGCCTTCGATTTCGTTGAACGGCGAGACGTGGAATTCCTTGGTCGCGCGGAGTTCCTGTCCATCGCGCAGCGGCGAGCCGCCGGCGTTATGCAGCAGGTAGCTGTAATGGCCGCCGAAGGTGTTATTGACCTCGGCCAGGATGGCGATCAGCTCCCCATCCGTGTTGCGGCAGAACCAGAAGCTGACCGGATTGAAAACAAAGCCGCAGACGCGCGGGAAGCATTGCAGCGTGATCTCGCCATCGTCCGGCAGGCCGTGCTCGCGCAGTTTTGCCTGTATCCAGGGCAACAACGGGCTGCCGTCGCGTGGCCCGTGGTCTTTCTGGCGGAAGCTCAGCAGATTGCTACGGTCAACCGAAAAAATCGGGCAATTTCCGGAATGCAGGTCGCGCACCGGCAACTGAACGTAAAAGACCGGATACACGAAGGCATTGACCGCCGGGCGCAGGCGGCGGTGCATAACCTGGCCGAGAAAGAGGCGCGGGCTGTTCATGGCCGGCTCAGACCGTTTCCAGCTCGGGCGTGACGGTGCCCGTTGCGACCTGCCACGGCGCCATGACACCCATGCCATTGACCACGCGCAGCGCCGATTTGAGGCCATCTTCGTGAAAGCCGTAACTGCCCCAGGCGCCAGCCAGCCAGATGCCGTTCTCGCCCTGCACCGACGCGAGGCGCTCCTGGGCGGCGATGGCCGGGCCGTCGAAAATCGGGTGGGCGTAGTCGAATTCAGCCAGCACCGTGGCCGGGTCCGGTTCGCGCGCCGGGTTCAGGGTCACCACGACCGGCGTCTCGAACGGCAGCGGCTGCAGCTTGTTGATCAGGTAGGAAACGCCGACCGGTTGCGCGCCCGGCTCGCCATTTCCGGCAAAGTAGTTCCACGCCGACCACAGTTTCTCGTCACGCGGCAGCAGGCTGCGGTCGGTGTGCAGCACGGCGCGGTTGGGCTGGTAACGGATGGCCGACAGTACGCCGCGCTGGTCGTCGGTCGCCGTAAAGCCGAGGATGGCCAGCGCCTGATCGCTGTGACAGGCCATGACGACCTGATCGAAATGCTCGCTGCCGGCGGCATGCGTCACCTTGAGCCAGCCACCTTCGCGGGTAAGCGCGCGGACCGGGCAGGCCAGGCGGATTTTGGCGCCGTTGGCGGTCAGCCGATTGGCGATCTTGCGCACATAAGACCGCCCGCCGCCGACCACCGTGCGCCACATCGGCCGGTCGAAAACCTGCAGCAGGCCATGGTTCTGACAGAAACGAATGAAGGTGGCGAGCGGCATGTCACGCATCTGCCCGGTCGGGCAGGACCAGATGGCGGCCGCCATGGGCAGCAGATACCAGTCGGCAAAGGCGCTCGAATAGCCGCCGTTACTGAGGAAATCGCGCAGGCTCAGGGGGTTGTCGGGATACTTCGCCAGCCATGCCGTGCTTTCCCGGTTGAAGCGCAGGATGTCGCTCAGCATCGACCAGAATTGCGGACGGAACAGATTGCGCTTCTGGCCGAAAACCGTCGCCAGATTGCTGCCAGCCCATTCCAGCGCCGGGTTTTCCAGACTGACGGCGAAGGACATTTCCGTTCCGACGCTGTCCACACCGAGCAAATCGAACATCGCGATGAGGTTGGGATACGTCTTGTCATTGAAAACCAGAAAACCCGTATCGACTGGATGCGTCCTGCCTTCCAGCATCACGTCCACGGTGTTCGTATGGCCGCCCAGATAGGCGCCGGCCTCGAACAGCGTCACCTCATGCTCGCCGCTCAGCAGCCAGGCACTGGCCAGACCGGAAATGCCAGCGCCAACCACGGCAATCCGCTTTCTCGACGTCCTGTTTGATGGTGAAAACACGTTCAGCTCCTTGTTCGTTTTGTCCTAGACAAATCATGACTTTGTTCGTAAGATAGCCACCAAAGATGAGCTTGTCAACAGTTTGTCTAACGTTTGTTCAGGACAAAATGAATACCACCACTTTTAACATTGCCGCCGTCGAGCGCGACACCGGGCTCTCCAAGGACGTCCTGCGGATGTGGGAACGCCGCTACGGCTTTCCCGTACCAAGCCGCGACAGCAACGGGGAACGCTGCTATCCGGCCGAGCAGGTGGACCGTCTGCGCCAGATAAAACGTCTGATGGATCTCGGGCATCGGCCCGGCAAGCTGATCGCCACGCCCGAAGAGGAACTGCGCGAGCTGACCTCGCGTCGCTCAAAGCCGGTCGCGATAGTTGCTTCGGCCGACGATGGCGAATTGGGCGAACTGCTCACCCTGATCAAACAGCACGACGCCGCGGCTTATCAGCAGGCCATGCAGCAACGTCTGGCCCGGCAAGGATTGCAGCGTTTTGTCCAGGACACGGTCGCGCCGCTGACGCGGCAGGTCGGCGAAAAGTGGGAAGACGGCAGCTTCGAGGTTTTTGAGGAACATCTTTACACCGAGCTGACCAAGCGCCTGTTGCGCCAGGCCATCGCCACCCTGCCCGGCGGCCCGCGCGGGCCGCGCGTACTGCTCACCAGCGTGCCGGAGGAGCAGCATGTGCTCGGCCTGCTGATGGTCGAAACCTTGTTGGCGCTGGAAGGGGCCGAGTGCATTCCGCTCGGCACGCAAATGCCGCTGCTCGAAATCGGCCGTGCCGCCGAGGCCCATCAGGCCGACATCGTCGCCCTCTCCTTCTCGCTGGCTTTCCCGCCACGGCAGATTCCCGGCCTGCTCCAGCAACTGCGCCAGGTCCTGGCGGACAAGACGGCGCTATGGGCCGGTGGCGACGGGGTCACGCGCATCGGCAAAACAAGCGATGCCACGCTGATCACGACGCTTGACGAGGCGCTTCGGGCGCTCGCCGCCTGGCGCCGAGAACACACCTGATTGGTCGGCTCCCAAAGCACTTCGGCGCCAGTTTGAACGGGCGCCGAAGTGCTTTAGGGCAATGACCGGGATGGCCCCGGCAACCAGGGCCGCTAAGCCGCCAAGTCCATCGGCACCAGAAAATCCTTGCTGATGCCGTTGCCGAGCAAATAAATACGATCCATGAAGTCGCTGAGCCAGGCATGCAGGCCCTGTTCGAGAATATCCTCGATGCGCCCGTAGCGCAGTTGCGAGTTCAGCATCCCGGCCTGGCGTTGGGTTTCGCCGGAATTGCTGTTGGCGATCAGGTCGAGATTCTTTGACACGCTGTTCAGACAGAACTGCAGCGAGCGCGGCATGTCCTTGTTGAAGATGAGCAGTTCGGCCACCCGTTCCGGCGTGATGACGTCGCGGTAAACCTTGCGATAAACCTCGAAAGCCGACACCGAACGGAGCAGCGCGCCCCATTCGTAGAAGTCGGTCGCCCCTTCGTCGTCATGCGGGCGCAACACGTGGTATTTGACGTCGAGGATGCGCGCCGTGTTGTCGGCGCGTTCGAGCAGGGTGCCGAGGCGGATGAAATGGTAAGCCTCGTCCTGCAGCAAGGTGCCCAGCGTCGTGCCGCGGGACAGCGACGACCGCATCTTGACCCACTCGAAGTAATCGCCGATGCCGGCATTGAATAGCTGATCGAACGTCTTTTCACGCGCCTCCAGCCAGGTCGCGTTGAGCGTTTCCCACATTTCCGTGGTCAGCGTACCGCGCACGGCATGGGCATTTTCCCGCGCCATGCGCAGGCAGCTGTGAATCGAGGCAAAGTTGTCCGGGTCGCTGACCATGAATTTGAGGACATTTTCCCCGTTGACCGTGGAATACTTCTTCGCATAAGCCTCTTCCAGGCTGTTCAAGGCAATGATGGCGGCCCAGCTTTGATTGATGGTATCCAACGCTTGCGGCACCATCGACATTTGCCAGGTGACGTCGAGTAGGCGGGCGAGATTCTCGGCGCGCTCGATGTAGCGCGACATCCAGAACAGGTGATCGGCAGTTCGACTCAGCATGACTTAATCCTCCAGAACCCAGGTATCTTTGGTGCCGCCGCCCTGCGACGAATTGACGACGAGCGAGCCTTTGGTCAGCGCAACGCGGGTCAGGCCGCCCGGCACCATGTCGACGCAATCGCCGGAGGACAGCACGAAGGGGCGCAGGTCGAGGTGGCGCGGCGCGATACCCTCCTCGACAAAGGTCGGGCAGTTGGACAGGGCCAGCGTCGGCTGGGCGATATAGCCGTCCGGCTTGGCGATCAGCAACTGGCGGAAGTGTTCGATCTGCTCCCTGGTCGACGCCGGGCCGACCAGCATGCCGTAACCGCCGGCGCCATGGACTTCCTTGACGACCAATTTGGCCAGATTTGCAAGCACGTATTTGAGGTCGTCCGCCTTGCGGCACATGTAGGTCGGGACATTGTTGAGCGTCGGCTCCTCGCCGAGATAGAAACGGATCATGTCCGGCACATACGGGTAGATCGACTTGTCGTCGGCGACGCCGGTGCCGATGGCGTTGGAGAGCGTCACGTTGCCGGCCTGGTAAGCCTTCAGGATGCCCGGCACGCCGAGGGCGGAATCCGGACGGAAAGCCAGCGGATCGAGGAAGTCGTCATCGATTCGGCGGTAGATGACATCGACACGCTGCGGCCCCTGCGTCGTGCGCATGTAGACCACCTCGTCCTTGACGAAGAGATCGCGGCCTTCAACCAGTTCGACGCCCATCTGCTGGGCCAGGAAGGTATGTTCGAAATAGGCGCTGTTGTAGGCCCCCGGGGTCAGCACGACGACGGTCGGATTCGACACGCCCTTGGGCGCCACGGCGCGCAGCTTTTCGAGCAGCATGTCCGGGTAATGCTGGACCGGTGCCACCTTGTGCTTGGCAAACAGTTCGGGAAAAAGACGCATCATCATCTTGCGGTCTTCGAGCATGTACGAGACGCCGGACGGCACGCGCAGGTTATCTTCAAGCACATAGAACTCGCCCTCGCCGGCCCGGACAATATCGACGCCGGCAATGTGCGCGTAGATGTTGCCCGGCAAATCGACGCCCATCATTTCCGGGCGGAACTGGGCGTTGTTCAGCACCTGCTCGGCCGGAATCTTGCCGGCCTTGAGAATTTCCTGGTCGTGATAGACGTCGTGCAGGAACATATTGAGCGCCTTGACGCGCTGGCGCAGCCCGGCGCGCAGGGCTTTCCATTCGGCCGACGGAATGACGCGCGGAATGATGTCGAACGGAATCAGCCGCTCCTTGCCCGCTTCCTCGCCATAGACGGCAAAGGTGATGCCGACCCGATGAAAGGCCAGATCGGCCTCGGCTCGTTTGCGCTCGATACGCTCCGGCGGAGTCGCCTTGAGCCAGTCGTCGTATCCCTTGTAATGCGCACGGACGCCACCGTTGGCGTCAACCATCTCGTTATAGAAGTTCATTTGTCCACTCGTCGCTGAGGAAGCTCTCGAAGACGTTTCAGCAGGTTCCATGCCACCCGAAAACCAAGCCTAAATCATGCGCCGAATGCTCATAAATAACCATCGGCGCACTGCAAAGGTGCGACGATTTTTCAAGATGGTGCAAATAAAAAACCCGCCGGATTTCTCCGGCGGGTTTTGGCTGATTCACGACGATGATCAGGCGCGTTCGAAGATAACCGCAATACCCTGGCCGCCGCCGATACACATGGTGACCAGCGCGTACTTGCCGCCGATGCGTTCCAGTTCGTACAGCGCCTTGGTGGCGATGAAGGCACCGGAACAGCCAACCGGGTGGCCGAGGGCGATGGCGCCGCCGTTCGGGTTGGTCTTGGCCGGATCGAGACCGAGCACCTTGGCTACCGACAGGGCTTGGGCAGCAAACGCTTCGTTGGATTCGATGACGTCCATCTGATCCAGGGTCAGGCCAGCCTTCTTCAGGGCCAGCTTGGTAGCCGGGATCGGGCCTTCGCCCATGATGTCGTTCGGCACACCGGCGACGGCGTAACCGGCGATGCGGGCACGGGCCTTCTGACCGTTCTTGGCGGCAACATCAGCTGCAGCCAGGACGAAGAACGCTGCGCCATCATTGATGCCGGAGGCGTTACCGGCGGTAACGGTACCGTCCTTCTTGAAGGCCGGCTTCATCTTGGCCAGCGATTCCATCGTGGTACCGCGCTTCAGGTGCTCGTCGGTATCGAATACGACTTCGCCCTTGCGGGTCTGCTTGACGATGGGCACGATCTGCGACTTGAAGTGGCCGGCATCGATGGCAGCCGCGGCACGACGCTGCGATTCGACAGCGAAGGCATCCTGGTCTTCACGCGTGAAGCCATGCTTGGTCGCGAGGTTTTCAGCGGTGATGCCCATGTGACCGACGCCAAACGGGTCGGTCAGCACGGCGACCATGGAGTCGATGGCCTTGGTGTCACCCATGCGGGCGCCCGAACGCAACGAGGGCATCAGGTAGGCAGCCTTGGACATGACTTCGACGCCGCCGCCGATACCGTAATCGGCATCGTTCAACATGATGTTCTGGGCGGTGGTAACGATGCCCTGCAGGCCGGAGGCGCACAGGCGGCTCACTTGCATGGCGACGGAATCCATCGACAGACCGGCCTGAATGGAGGCAACGCGGGAAACGTAAGCGTAGCGGGAATCGGTCGGCATGGTGGTGCCGACGGTAACGTAGTTGATGGCTTGCGGATCAACACCGGAGCGCGCAATCGCTTCCTTCATGACAATGCCGGCGAGTTCCGTGCTTTCAAAATCAGCAAGGGAACCACCAAAAGCGCCGATAGGGGAACGGACTGCGCTTAGTACGACGACATCTCTGCTCATGTAAATCTCCTGTAAGAATTATTCAGCCCACCAATGTGGCAAGCCCCAACAAAAACAGCAACAACATCCACAACACAGTAGCTCGCCAGACGAGGCCGACGGCACTCTGCATGAAATCAACATCGGCCGGGTCGCCCAGCCCGAGTTCAGCCCGGTCGGACACCTCGACGCCATCAACCACCGGCCGGCCTAGTTGGACCCCCAGCGCACCGGCACCAGCGGACAGGACGATACCGAGATCGCGGTCCGGCCATTGTGCTGGTTGGGTACGCCAGCAATAAACAGCATCCTCGAAGTCTCCGACGATGGCAAAGGCAGCAGCGGTTGTTCGTGAGGGCAGCCAGTCGATCATACCGAAAACCACACGCGAAAATTCAGAAAACTCGGTTTGCCGAACAGGGGTTTCGGCGCTCCAACGGTCGCGCACAATGGCCGACAAGCGATAGAGCAAAGCGCCACAAGGGCCTGGCAGCAAGACAAACCAGAGCACAACGGCAAAGACATGCCGATGCGATGCGGCGAGCGCGCCCTCGATGGAGAGCCGGGCAATATCTTCGGAACCGAGGCCATAAGTCGAAATGCCTTGCCACTCGGCCAGCAATTGGCGAGCCCGCTCCACATCGCCAAGCCGCAGGGCCAGCTGAATATCGGTGTAATGGTGGCTGAACTGGCGAAAACCCATGGTCAGGTAGAGCACGCCGACATTGAGCGCCCAGCCGAAGAGCGGATTCAAGGAATAAAGCAGGCCATAGACGATGGCGAGTAGCACCACCGGCAGCAAGACAGCAAAGCACCAAGCGAGCACGCCATGCCGGTAAGCCCCGGCATTGAAGCGTGATTCGATGTAATCCGCCCAGGCACCGACCGGGTCGGCAACGATGCGACGATAATCAAGTGGTTGCAGTTGCTCGAGAAGGAAAACTGCAATGAGCGAGAGAAGACTCATGGGGGGCCGATGATTGCCGTATTCGGCTTATTTTCATGTCGTAAAGTGCCACGATACCACATGCTCAGGCACCTTGGAGTAAGCCAAGACGCTCGCTCAGGGAACGAATCATGCCGGCTGTGGCGCCCCAGATGAAATAGTCGCCATAGGGCATGGCGAAGTAATTACGAAGTGCACCGCGATAATGCAGCGAATGCTGTTGATGATTGACCGGATCGAGCAGGAAGGCGAGCGGCACTTCGAAGACCTCGGCCACCTCGAATGGGTCTGGCCGCAAGTCGAACGGTGGCAGGACAAGGGCAACAACCGGCGTCACGCGAAAACCCGTTCCCGTCCGGTATTCGGGGAGGAAGCCGAGGATTTCGATGCGTTCTCGCGGCAAGCCGATTTCTTCCTCGGTTTCGCGCAAGGCGGTGTGCGATGGTGAAAGATCCTCCGCCTCGACCCGCCCACCCGGGAAGCTGATTTGCCCGGCATGATCGCGCAGATGGGCCGTGCGCTGGGTGAGCAACACCGTCTGCCCGCCATCCCGCAAGACGATCGGAAACAGTACAGCCGCCGGGGTCAGCGGCAGGTCAGCCCCGCCCTCTTCCTGAATGAAGTGCCCGGTCAGAGGTTCGGGCAACAGGCTGGCTCGCAGGCGCTCCAGATCCAGCGTCATGCCGCCTTGGAGTCTTCCTCGATTTCGGCGTTGACTGCAGCCAGCGCATCCTGAAGCGTTTCTTCGGAAAGATCGTTGATGGTCGTCGCCACCAGATCGGCCGACTCAATCGCGCCCACCGGCAACCGTTTGCTGTCCATGCTGGCGATCATCACGGCGGAAGCGCCCGCCACGCGCAACAGTGCCTGCCGCTCGCCCATCAGCATTTCGACTTCTTCGCGCAATAGCGCTATTTCCTGATCACGTTGCGGCATTTTTCTCTCCTAGAATCTTTTTTTCAGTGTCATGGTACTGCCATCGCGCTGCATTTCCATGCGGTTAAGAAAACTCATGCCGAGCAGGGCTATCGGCATGTTGGTGGGCAATACCACCGCCTCCACATTGTGCAATGTGACGCCGCCAATACTGACCGTATTCAGCGGCATCCGGGTCACAACGACGGTTCCGTTGGCCGTGCTCGTCAGGCCACGCTGCCCCTGCCTGAGGTCCAATCCAATGCGCCGGGCATCGTTCGGCCCGAGAGCAATCGAGGTGGCCCCTGTATCGACGACGAAACGAACGGAAATGCCGTTTACCGTGCCGGTTGTATAAAAATGCCCTTGCACATCGGCCGTCATGACGATCTTGTCGGCACCATCACCGGAGGAGACACCGATCGCATGCTGACCAACGCGTAGCGGGCGCTTGCGGCCACCGACTTCGATGATCACTTGGTCGCCCTGAACGGAGAGCAACTTGATGCCATCGATCGTCTTGCCCACAGGCACGGCTTGCGGCTCGCCGCCGTTGATCATGAGCAGCGCCTTGCTTCCCATGATGCCAGCCAACCCGACGTCCTGCGCGATACCGAGTGTCGGCAACATGGCCACCAAGAATACCAGCAGCGTAAAATAGGACTTCATTTTCTCGGACACCTTTGCCGCCATGCAACCAGTCGCCATCTTTCGCCACTCCCCTACTGAAGGTCCGGGCTATTTTGCCATATTCCTTGAGCAGCAAGGCATTCCATGGCGGCTGATCGCCGTTGACGAGGGAGATGAAGTACCAGCGAATGTCGATGATTTTTCCGGGCTGTGTTTCATGGGAGGCCCGATGAGTGTCAACGATCCGCTACCGTGGATAGAACCGGTCTGCGGGCTGATCCGCGAAGCGGTGGCGAAAAACGTGCCGGTCATCGGCCATTGCCTAGGCGGCCAACTGATGAGCAAGGCGCTCGGTGGTCAGGTCACGCGCAATCCGGTCAAGGAGATCGGCTGGAGCAGCGCTCATGGCGAGGACAACGGCATCGCCCGCCATTGGCTGGGTGACTTCGCCGGCAAAAACGGCACGGTTTTCCAGTGGCACGGCGAGACATTCAGCCTCCCGAGCGGCACCACCCGCTTGCTGGCCAATGCCTACTGCGCCAATCAGATGTTCGTCACCGGCCCTCACCTTGCCATGCAATGCCACGTTGAAATGACACCGGAAATGATTGCCGCCTGGTCCGAACAATGGGCCGACGAGGCGATTGCCGTCGCCGACCTGCCCAGCGCGCAAACGCCGGAAGCGATGCTGGCTGAAATTTCGGCCAAGTTGCCGGTCATGCGCCAGCTCTCTGAACAACTTTATTCCGTATGGATCACGGGTCTGGCCCGCTAAGGGCAGCACAATAAAAAACGGGCTTGCTCGCGCAGCCCGTTTTCATTTTTGCCCGTTTTTTCCGGTTGACCGTAGCAATCGCGGTTCACCGCAGAAAATCGTTTAATCCCGGAAGTTTCCGTACTTGATCGGGAAATCGGTAATCGACTTGGTGATCAGCGCGATGCAAGCTTGCAGATCGTCCCGCTTGGCACCGGTGACCCGCACGGTTTCACCCTGAATTGCGGCCTGGACCTTGAGCTTGCCATCCTTGACCAGTTTGACGATCTTCTTGGCCAGATCGCTGTCGATCCCGTCCTTGATCTTCATTTCCTGCTTCACCTTGTTGCCGGAAACGCTGACGATCTTCTGGTGATCCAGGCGCTTGACGCTTTCCTTCTCCTTCTTTTCCATGGCCGGGAAAAGCAGGTCCTTGATCTGGTCAAGCTGAAAGTCGGAATCGCCCCACAGGGTAATGACCTTGTCCTTCTCGTTGAGTTCGACCTTGGCGGTCGTGCCCTTGAAGTCGTAACGATTGTCGATCTGGCGTGAGGTGACATCGATGGCGTTCTTCAACGCCACCATGTCCGCTTCGGAGGTGAAGTCAAAGCTCGGCATGATGATTACCCAAAGTGACAAACGTAGTGATAGGACTCGCCATCAGCCACCGAAATTTCGAAGCTGGAGTTGCCCGGCACGTTGAAAGACTGGCCATCGCCGTAGGTCTTCCATTCGCTTTCGCCCTTGAGCTTGACGCGGCACGAACCGCCAACGCCTTCCATGATTTCCGGCGCACCGGTATTGAAAGTCAGGCTGGACGGCAGGATCACGCCCACCGTCTTCTTCGTGCCATCGGCCAGCACCACGGTGTGGCTGACGCACTTGCCGTCGAAATAAACATTGGCCTTCTTGACCACCGAAACGTTGTCGTATTGCGACATTTACATACCCCAGATTTTCTGAATCACTGATTTGGCGATGAACCCGACCATGCCGAAAGCCAGCACGAAGAAGAGCACAAAGGTGCCCGTCTTGCCCGCCTTCGACTTGTAGGCGATCTCGCCAATGATGAACAACATGAAGAGGATGAAGGCACCAACACCCCAGGTCGAGAAGAAGTCTGCGATCTGTTCTTCATTGAGCCCGAATACGGTACCCCCCTCCATCGATTAACCCTTCTTCTTGGCAACCGGTTTCTTGGCCGCAGCCTTGACCGGCGCCTTGACAGCCTTGGCAACCACCGCCTTGGCTGCAACCGGCTTGACCAGCGGCTTGGCTGCGGCCTTGACCACCGGCTTCGCAGTTGGCTTGGCTACAGCCTTCTTGACGGCAGCCTTGGCAGCCGGTTTGACAGCCGCCTTTGCTACAGGCTTGGCTGCCGGTTTTGCCGTCACGGCTTTCTTGGCCACAGCAGGCTTCACCGGCTTGCCCGCTTTCTTTGCAGCGAGATTGGCGGCAATGCGCAAACGCAGCGCGTTGAGCTTGATGAAGCCGCCGGCATCGCGCTGGTCGTAAGCGCCGGCGTCGTCCTCGAAGGTGGCGATGGTCGAGTCGAACAGCGAATCGGTCTTCGAATCGCGGCCGACGACGATCACGTTGCCCTTGTACAGCTTCAGACGAACCGTCCCGTTGACGGTGCCTTGCGTGTGGTCGATCAGCACCTGCAGCGCCTTGCGCTCCGGGCTCCACCAGTAGCCGTTGTACACCAGGCTGGCGTAGCGCGGCATCAGGTCGTCCTTGAGGTGGGCGACTTCACGGTCCAGCGTCACCGACTCGATGGCGCGATGGGCGCGCAGCAGGATGGTGCCGCCCGGGGTTTCGTAGCAGCCGCGCGACTTCATGCCGACGTAGCGGTTCTCGACCAGGTCGAGACGGCCGATGCCATGCTTGCCGCCGATGTCGTTCAGCGTGCCGAGCACTTCGTGGGCCTTCATCTTCTTGCCGTTGATGGCGACGACATCGCCCTGGACGAATTCCAGATCGAGGTATTCGGCCTTGTTCGGCGCCTTTTCCGGCGACACGGTCCACCGCCACATCGACTCCTCGGCTTCGGCGGCCGGATCTTCGAGGTGACGGCCTTCGTAGGAAATGTGCAGCAGGTTGGCGTCCATCGAATACGGCGAGCCGCCCTTCTTGTGCTTCATGTCGATTTCGATGCCATGCTTCTCGGCGTAGGCCATCAGCTTCTCGCGCGACATCAGATCCCACTCGCGCCACGGCGCGATCACCTTGATGCCCGGCTTCAGCGCGTAGGCGCCGAGTTCGAAGCGGACCTGGTCGTTGCCCTTGCCCGTCGCGCCGTGACAGATGGCGTCGGCACCGGTTTCATTGACGATGTCGATCAGGCGCTTGGCGATCAGCGGCCGGGCGATCGACGTGCCGAGCAGGTACTCGCCTTCGTAGACGGTATTGGCGCGGAACATCGGGAATACGAAGTCGCGGACGAACTCCTCGCGCAGGTCGTCGATATAGATGTTCTTCGGCTTGATACCTGCCTTCAGCGCCTTGGCGCGTGCCGGCTCCAGTTCCTCACCCTGCCCGAGGTCGGCCGTGAAGGTGACGACTTCGCACTTGTAAACATCCTGCAGCCACTTGAGGATGACCGAGGTATCCAGACCGCCCGAATAGGCCAGCACAACCTTCTTGATGTCGCTCATTTCCGTTCCCTTTTTCGTTTAACCCTGCCGCTCAGCCCTGAATCCGGCCCAGCAACAAATACTCCATCAACGCCTTCTGGACGTGCAGCCGGTTCTCGGCCTCGTCCCAGACCACCGATTGCGGCCCGTCAATGACCTCGGCCGTCACTTCCTCGCCGCGATGCGCCGGCAGGCAGTGCATGAACACCGCTTGCGGATCGGCAACGCGCATCATGTCGCCATCGACGCACCAGTCGGCGAAGGCCTTGATCCGCTCTTCGTTCTCGGCCTCGAAACCCATCGAGGTCCACACGTCGGTGGTCACCAGATCGGCACCGCGGCAGGCATCCATCGGATCGGCAAAGACCTTGAAGCGGGCCGGATCAATCTTGCCGACCAGCTCCGGCTGAATCTCGTAGCCTGGCGGCGTCGACACATGGACCTTGAAGTCGAGCACTTCGGCCGCCTGCAGCCAGGTGTTGCACATGTTGTTGGCGTCGCCGACCCAGGCCACCGTCTTGCCCTGGATGCAGCCGCGATGCTCGATGTAGGTATAGATGTCGGCCAGGATCTGGCACGGGTGATATTCGTTGGTCAGCCCGTTGATCACCGGCACGCGCGAATTGGCCGCAAAGCGTTCGATGATGTCCTGCTCGAAGGTGCGGATCATGACAATGTCGCTCATCCGCGAAATGACCTGCGCCGCATCTTCGACCGGTTCGCCGCGCCCGAGCTGAGAGTCGCGGGTATTCAGATAGATCGCCGAGCCACCCAACTGCTGCATGCCGGCCTCGAAGGACAGACGCGTCCGCGTGCTGGCCTTCTCGAAAATCATGACCAGCGTCCTGTCGCTAAGTGGCCAGTACTTCTGGTAAGACTTGAACTGGTTCTTGATCCAGCGCGTCCGCTCGAATACGTACTCAAGCTCGTCGCGCGCAAAATCCTTGAACTGCAGAAAGTGTTTGATCGCCATGACTCAGGCCGCCAAAAACGCTTTGATTAGCGGAACGCTACGGTCAACCAGCTCTTTTGCCTCATTTTCGCTAAATATCAGCGGCGGCAACAGGCGTATGACCTTGTCAGCAGTAACGTTGATCAACAATCCCGCAGCCAGCGCCCGACCAACCAGTTCGCCACACGGCCGGTCAAGCTCAATGCCAATCATCAGGCCATGGCCGCGAATCTCAACCACACCAGCCACACCGGCCAGCGCTTCGGCATAAAGCTGACGAATCAGCGCACCAACTTTTTCGGCACTGGCCATCAGACCATCCTGCTCAATGGTATCGATCGTTGTCAGCGCCGCTGAACATGCCAACGGGTTTCCACCAAACGTCGAGCCATGATTACCGGGCCCGAACAAACCGGCCGCCTTGCCTCCTGCCATACAGGCGCCAATCGGCACGCCAGAACCCAAACCTTTAGCCAGCGTCGCAATATCAGGCTGAATCCCGGCATGCTGATATCCGAACCACTTTCCGGTGCGCGCCATACCGCACTGCACTTCATCACAAATCAGCAACCAGCCGTTGTCGTCACACAACTGGCGAACACCTTTCTGGAAACCCAAGGATGCCAAATGAATACCGCCCTCACCCTGAATAATTTCCACCATCACTGCGACAATATTCTGGTTGTGCTCGGCAACCGCTTTGATCGCATCGAGGTCGTCGTAGGGAACTCGCACGAATCCGGAAACCAGCGGCTCGAAACCCGCCTGAGCCTTGCGATTGCCAGTCGCCGAAAGGGTCGCCATGGTCCGGCCATGAAAAGCCTTTTCCATCACGATAATGGTCGGCGTTTCAATCCCTCTTTTGTGACCATAGAAACGCGCCAACTTAATCGCCGCCTCATTGGCCTCACAACCGGAATTGCAAAAAAAGACTTCACGCATCCCGGAAAGCTCGACCAATTTATCGGCAAGCAGATCCTGCGTTGGAATGCCATATAAATTGGAAGTATGCAGCACGCGCCCGGCCTGTGCAGCAATCGCAGCAACCAGCCGGGGATGCGCATGACCGAGAGTGGACACGGCAATCCCGGACAGCGCGTCCAGATATTCCCTACCCTCGGTATCAGTAATCCGGGAACCCAGACCATGGCTAAAAGCCACCGGCAACCGGGCGTAAGTATTCATGACATGCGACATGAGACAACCCCAAAAAACGAAAACGGCGGCCATCGCCGCCGGAACAATCGTCACTCCGACGGGAGTCGATCCCGAAACAGGAGCAGAGGTTCGGATTTTAGGTGAAAAGCCAAGCCTTGTATAGAACGCGGACGATCACGACAAACGCCAGCATCAAGACCCAGCTCGCCATAATTATGGAAAGGTACGGGCTTCTGCTAGAATTCGCCAACGCAAGGTTGCATCGCCCAACGCAGACTAGAACAATGACAACCACAGACTCGACCACATTCATCATTGTCGGCCTCACCAAGCAAGGCAAGAAATTTCGCCCCAGCGACTGGGCAGAACGCCTGTGCGGAGTCATGTCTGCATTCGGCGCCGAACGCAAGATGAAATACTCACCCTATGTCGGCCCCGGCGACTACAACGGCGAAAAAGCCGTCTTCGTGGACGGCCGCCTCGGCGAAATCGAGCCAATGGCCTATCGCTTCATGCTCAACTTCGCCCAGGACAACGATCTACAGATCATTGATGGCGTTTGTTCGCTGGAAAAGTAGTAAAACAGCCCACCAAAACCGTGGAAATAAAAATGGCGCCCTAAGGCGCCGTTTTTTTGTTTGAGCGTCCAGCAAAAATCAGGCAGCAAGCGCCTTGATCTGAGCAGACAGACGGCTCTTGGTGCGGGAAGCCTTGTTCTTGTGAACAATCTTCTTGTCGGCAATACGGTCAAGAACCGCAACCGATTGCTGGAAGACGCCCTGTGCGGCGGCTTTGTCACCAGCTTCGATCGCCTGACGGACGCGCTTAATTGCGGTACGCAGGGTCGAACGCAGGCTGGCGTTATGGGAACGCTGCCCGTCTGCTTGACGGGCGCGCTTGCGGGCTTGTGCGCTGTTGGCCATGTAATCAAATCCAGTACTGAACGAAACGCGGAATTATATCTAAAATCCAACAAAAGACAACAAGATTCAACGCACCCTACCAATTCCGACCTCAATCTCAACTCTAGAAATTGCGAATACGGGCTGATTTTTGACCATGGGCACTGAAAATCTAGTGCTCTTCAAGTCACTCACCAAATAAGCCATGGTATTTCGGTCAAAATCAGCACCTTCACTCCATACATGTACAACCCTGCCCGACTGATCAATTAGCATAACCAAGGTGACCGATCCGCTCACATCGTCTGCAAAGCCATAAGCAGGCTCAAGACGAGGCTCATCAATCACGTACAACGGAGCGTCTAAACGCGCCTCATCAAATACCATTTGTTTAGCGTTGATAGGCTCATCAGGCCCATCCGAGAAAACCATCTTGGGGCGCGGCAGTAGAGCCGGGTAGCCATATTGACGCACAGGCAGCGCGAGAATCCGCTCATTGCTGTCCGGGGGATTTTTAATACTTACAGAAATCGGTTCAGGCGCAGAGACCGGTAAGCTTGGAAAAAAAACAAACCCTGCTCTCGGAAAAAGAACAACCCAATGCAATAGCAACGAACAGCAAAATGCCTTAAGCAAATTCTGCATAACTGTGCCCGTCATTGCTGCCGACTTGAGAAAACACCGCCATTGTCATATAGCGAGCTGAACCGGCAAAACCGATGAAGCAATAATACCTGACTAAGACATCTGTCCGTTCTGATGCCGACCAAGAAGCCGGCGTGGAGGGGGGCTGACCGATGAGCAGAAAGTGTTTAATTCGAACATTCTCGGTGATGACGACAATTGTTGGGCATCAGTTCCTGGCGGCCAAGAGCCAGTTCTGTGGCTGGCACGCAAGTGATGCCTGCGTTTGTTGGGCGAGGTCCGACTGTGAAACGAGAAAATCAGGGTAAAAACCCTGAGCCTCACGGTCGACGGCAAAAAAATCGCCTATTTTTCATGCTATTTATGACAAATGACTCGAGTTCAACGCGTTGTCCAGAGCATCCCCAAGTAGCCCGGGACGCTGCCTGCTGGGTTCGTAAATACCTCGACTATGCAAACTAACGCCGCCAACACTCATCTTTGGTTCGTGATGCACCAGAGACATCTTTTTCACCCGCCTGAGTAAGAGTGAAAGTACCGCATGGATCAGAGGCCATAGCGCCCTTGGGTACCGCCTGCAAGGTAAACTGAGTGCCCGCGTTTGTTCCAGAAAATGAAATATCGTAGTACTTCGTCGCTCCATCTCTAGGTGATTCGGTAACGGGCAACGTTGGATTTGCACCTGAATCAAGATAGGAATTGTGCTGAGTAAAAAATCGTTCAGTGAATTGAGCATTTTCCATCAATACCACTTTTGCATCGGCCCGCCGCGAACGGGCAATAGACTCCTGATATGACGGGTAGGCGACTGCCGCTAATATTCCTACTACTGCAACAACAATCATCAACTCAATAAGGGTAAATCCTCGCTGCTCCACCTTCCGATTCTCCTGGATTGAGAAACTCACAAAACACCTCCTTTACTGCAGTTGTCGCCACGACGTCCGCTTCACAGCCACTGATCCGCGCTCGGTAATTTTTACGATTTCGCCCGTAGTACCTGACGATATCTTGTATTCCTTCCCCCCTGCCGAGATGACCGCAGGTGTTTTGATAATACCTTCCGAAGACTTGACACCACTAATGACATTGCCATTCGCATTGTCATCACCAGTAAAATATCCGTCACCATTCAAATCAAAGACTGGTGACGCGGTACTACCCCCGGTAAGCAAATCGAATTCCATAACCCAACTATCACCGCCAAACGAACATGGGTCTGAAGAAGGAATAAGCGTTGTAAACACGACTCGACCAGCTCGCAAAAGCGGAATACTAACCACCCGTTCTCCGTTGTAGACCGGATTTGCGACCGGTGGTGTCAAAAGATCCATATACCAACCGTACTTGGTCGTATAGCTAACAGGATTCGATGACGTCAGACGATAATCGTATGTTGTTCCATTTACAGTTATCGAAGACTCAGTATTAATGGTCTGCTGGACAAGATCTGAAATGCTGAGCGTGGCATTCCCGCCATCATCCCATATTGCATAAAACGACTGCTTTGTCATGTCGTTGACATCGCTTTGCTGGTAGTACATACCAGTGCCAAAGAACAACATATATCCGCCAATCTGACCCGACTGGCTCCCACTGATCTCGATCGGTGCAGTAATCGGCTGATGCTTGCTAATCGGAGAGGTGCAGTCGGACACTACTCCCGTGGCGCTCTTTGTCTTGCAGGTAACACTCGGCGTTTGGAACACCTTCTTATCGACCTTCCACTTCGTCCTCGGGCAATTATCCGTCGCACTAACCCCTGCCGAGTCAATGACAAATTTCCAGACATTCCCCTGCAGATCACCAGCATAAATATAATCAACAATACCATCGCCATTCGTATCCAGGAGCGATGGGGTGCTAAGACCATTGTTCGAGACTGTATCGTCTGCAGACAGCTCACAATAATCTGAATCGGCGGTCCAGCCGTCCGAAAGAGTGGGATTTAGATAAACAAAGAACAGTTTGGCTTTAGCCCCAGTGCTTTCATAACCGTTGCCAAAAACTGCAGCCCAGCGTCCATTTGGCATTCGGGCAATAACCGGTTGACCAATTGGATATCCTAAATCAGCGTGCGAGAACTCCCACAACACGTTTGACGCGCTGAAACTATCAGGATCTGTAACATCCAACGCAAAGACTGCCTTATTTGCGGCGGCGCCGGTGGTGCCTATGAGTACAGTCTTCCAAGTGGAAGAAAGATATGCATCCCCTGCGTACAGCGCCCCATCGACCAGATATTCGTGTGAATATCCAGGTTGCGCCAACGCCTTCAGTTTTGTATGGGTTGCACTCGGCACAAACGCAAATAGCTCAGTCCCTCCCGAAGTATCTGCGCTTGCGTCAAATCCATGAACCATCCCATCGTTAGAACTCACATATATCATCTTTCGCCGGGCGGGCTTGGTCACATCGCGAAACTCGACATAGCTATTCGGATTTGTAGCGATAGACTCAGAAAGAACCTCATACCCAAAATCTTCGGCGTACACGTAAACCGGATCTGTATTAACGATATCACCAAGGCGGCTGCTTCTATTACGGAATGCCCCCCCATTTTTCTGTTCAAGGCTGGCATTACCCCTCAAATAGGCAATATAGTCATTCTGAGTCGTCGAAGTTACTCCGATGGCAGACAACTGAGCACTCGTTAGCCCCCCTGTACCCAGAATATCAAACGTATTGCCCGCGTATGCGGCAGTATCCCACGTGTAAATGTGACGATTAGTCGCCGCAGGAATTTTGTCTGACGCCTCCCAGACTGGCGTCGTGGTATCCACCGTCCCAGTACTATCAATCTTCAAAGCACGCAGTTGACCAGTCCAGTCTTGCGTATTAAATCTGGCTTGGTAAACCATGCTGCCGGAATCCAAGCGCGTTGAGTTTTGGGCGACGGCAGAAGCAGATGACACTCGCTCGGAAATTTCTGAAAATGCGGCGCGAAGCTGATCCTTCAATCGACCAGCATTCGTTACCAGGAAATAGTTATCCGGCGTTCCGTCCTGACCGATCGTACCATCAGATTTTTTCTTGTCCCACTCAGTGACCTGATTTGGCAGGGAATCCTTACTTGAGGACAAATCCGTGAAGCCGCCCCACTTGGCTGCATACCAAAGCGGGTCATGCTTCAAGAAAGATGCCACCACGTTGGATCCCGCGGAAAACACCCGTGTGTCATTTAGCGGCAAGGCGACACCAGAGGTGTTTGGTGTATCCAGGAAATAATCTGGATCACTGCCGGAAGCGGTATCCTTATCTCGTACCACCAGATAAGTTCCATCTGCGGTAGACCCCGAAACTACGTAACCCATGTGCTGTACGATCCCTCCAGCGGCATAGGTCGAATCCACCTGCACCTGAACCGTGTTGTCCGCCAGTAGCGAGATGGTGTACTCGGCGATCGCGTCCATGTCGTGGTCGGCGCCCTGCTCCACGTCTTCGTAGTTAATCCGGAACTTGTAGAAAGGTCGGCCGGCATTCACGGTAGCGTCGGTTGGAAAACCGGTAACGTTTCTGATCGTATCAATGTAGAAATCAACGATCTGATTGGTTGGTTGGAACGCACCGGTCGTCGCAGAAATGGTCCCCCCCCCAGCAGATCCACCAACAGATTTGGCAAAGGGCACCAATGTAATTGTCTTGCCCAAAGCCGATATGGGAACTTCAATACGAGGAAGGGGCGATGCCAACGCCACGGAAAACGTCTGAACGTTTTGCTTCTTGCCATTGGATGGCAGATACGCCGGATTCGTAATTTCGGAAATATTTCCGAAATAAGCCACACTGGCGGAAGAATAAGAACCTTGCTTGGTCGGCTCCTCCGGTGCCAGCCCGCGGATATTACCAAAGCTGTCCACTATCTTCGCCGTGGGCGCACCGTCGTAATTAGGCGTATTAGCCAAAGAATGACCGATGAAAACATTCGTGGCCTCGGACTCGTTATCCCAGATCGTTTTTCCCAATATACTTGTATCCAGGCCTGACAGGTCGCCACTGAATGAACTGAATACGCTGCCCGGAACCTGATCCGAGTCATAGGATGGATTGATATCGGATATCACCATCTGGAAAGGCTTGGAACACCAACCGTAACCACCAGACGTGCTGCGGTAGGGGTTGTTCCACGTCGGATTTGGTAGCGAAAGTCCTCCGTCGGTTGATCCGGTATATCCAAATTCCGGGGTTGCCGCTGACTTGCCAGCGAAATAACGGAGTCCCTCGTACATCATTTCCCCAACCGGGTTGCCCCACATGTTGCAGTTCCCGTTGTTTAATGGGCCATCGACCTTCCAACCACATGAGTACTGGTAACTCCCGCCAAAGCCGGTGATGGTCAGCGTATTCAATGTCTTGACAATACCATCAACGGAAGTCAGGAATTTTCCAGTGACCGGATCGATTTCGCCACCAAAATTGTCGATATTCTTACGCAGTACACCACCTTGCAAATTATTGGTATAGGAACCGGTCAAAAGTCCAAATGCCATAGAATGGTCTTCACCAAACTCATGAAGCAGCCCGGTTGGACGATAGACAGTGGGTGTGGCAGCCCCTATGGGATACCCCTTGCAGTCCGACTCAAGAAAACCAGACTTGCATACCTCAACCCGGACTTGATAATCGGCAATCTGGGTAGTTCCCGCTGTTTTCCACCGTAGATAATAGTTATCGCCTCCGGCCGCCTCTTGGTGGCGAAAAAGGATGTCGTGCTGACCGGAAGTCAGGGTAACCGACCCCGTATGGTCATTGCAGTTACAACTACCATGGCCGCCGTACCACGAAGCAACAAGATTGCCGTCGATAAATACATCAACGGCATCATCCCCATCAACTGCAAAATCATAAGTTCCGGCCGTAGCAATATTCAACTTGCCAGAAAAAACGGTCATGTAGTAATCAGAAGTACAGCCGTTTGTTCCGGAAAATGGATTGCCACTTCCATCGATTGTTGAAACGGACTGTGATCCACATTCATAGGTACTATTTTGGTAGGAACCCAGCAACGTATCGAAATCAGCCGTACTTGCGGGGTTAGAGGAATAGCCACTAGTCTTATAGGTTGTCTGAGTCAAGGCCGAAAGACCTGCGCTTGAACTTCCCGGAATGATCACAAAAGACCCGGAATCAATACAGTTCGGCCCTGTGCTACCGTGCAGACATTTATCGCCGGCGACAGGACGCTCAATCGACAACCACTCCCACACTCGATATTGGGAATTTGTCTGCACACGAAGCAGCGGCCCAGTCTTGCCTGTGGCCGCACTCAATAGCGTCGTATTGGCAAAAAGATGACGTCGCCCCGCTACTGGTTGCGCCAGCGGGGTGTAATCAGTAATCAGGTAACCATCGCGGGCCTGGCTTTCGTACTCCTTACCCCAAGAATGCGCATCTTGCGGAATATAGGAGCGCTCAAGCACTGTTAGCGAGTCACCCTCAGTATTCCGATAGCCACCATACAAAACCCTGCGCATTGCGTCCATACGAGACGTCGTCACATAGTTGAGGAAATTACCACTCCAGCTTGAAACGCATTTTTTCGTACCCGTCACAGATGCTGGCGTAAATCGGGTGTTCGCAGAATCCCAGTTGTAACATTTGTAGGAATCAAAATAGCCAAAGTAGTCTATGGCAGGATTGAATCCGACATCGAGTACGCCATCGCCATTGATATCGGAAGCATCGTTATATGCTTCATAGTAGAGTTTGTGATCCCGGCTCATCGTCAACATAACCAGCGGTTGCCCGCCCCCAAGGAAAAGTGGTTTTTGCGCGGGCGCCGCAGATACCGATGGGGACGTTGAGACAATAATGCAGACAAGGCAAACCCACACGGTCGACCGGAAAAATCCTGAAAAATGCGCGTATTTCATAACCACCTCTCCACAGAGCAGTCGGTTAACCCAAGCAATCAACGCTTGAATGTCGATTGCAGGATTACCACTGTTGACGCTTGCCCGCCGACACCACGCGCCGTAATTCGATACACCTTGTTGGACTCCTTAGCCATCCCGCCACGCCTCGACGTACCGGGTTTTGGCGCATCGGCGAATTCCTCAATCACATATCGTGCAGCCTCAGCAGTATTAGGCAACTTCGTCGCTGACCGGTAACTACAGGAACCATTGGTCCAATTGAAGGCACTGGCCGAACATGTTGTCCCAAGCCAAAAACTGTCCAGATCACCTTTGGGCATTGCCCCATGCAACCCCGGCTTGGTGCTATTGAAAGGGCCAACCACGACGCCGTTCAGATATTCCTCAGCCTCACGCAAGGCAAGTTCTGCAGACTCAAATGCCAAATTATTCCGATCATTGAAAGAGCCGGTCATTCGCTCCTCCATGACCCCCACCTGCATATTGGACAACCCTAGCAACGTCAGGATGATCAAAAAAATCAAGGCAACAAATAGGACAAACCCCTGCTGATTCTTTTGCATCGAGGATAGAGAAGAAAGGTGATTTGACGCGCTCATTGCACCAGATTCCTTAACCCGACCACCGTCGTTTGAGTTTGACGATATCTCCGGTCAGAAACGTTTGCGCCGTTGTAGCTATACGTCGTCGAATCCGGAACAACATTGTCATCTGCACCGCGAGCTGAAATAGTGACTGCCACACTGACTACCTGAGCCCAGTTGGCCGGCGTTGAGGAATAAGAATCAGCGACAAAAACTGTGTCATCAACGGTGTCCAGACCATAGGAGAACTGCATGTCGTAAACTCCCTCGACCAATTCCTCTGGATTAATAGCTGCTGTCGTTGTATTTACCCGATATAAAGAAGGATTTCCTCTGGGATTTATTCCAATAAAATAATCCCAACCCTCAACAACCGAAACCCGGGCGCCACCACCACCCGCACCGCCACATGCCCCTGTGTAGTTTCCCACTTTGCATTCGGTAACCAACTTTCCGGAGCCGGGGGCACACGACGAACCGGTTGGTTGCGTATTACTGCTACTAGCGTGGGCGATGCTGACCTTACCCGACGCGTTTGAAATAGACGTCGCACGGAAAACATCCGACCGCGAGCAGTCGGCAACAATAAGCAATTGACCTGCTGCGAAATTGTAGGGATTTGACTCGATGAATACCTGCGAGCCGTCCGAAGCCGGACACGCCACACTTACACCACCGTTAGGCGCAGCCCGACTAATCGAAAGCACATCAGTACCAGCAACACGGGTAACTGTCGTTGGGTTGGTCCACCCAGAACCATTATCGTGGCCAACGAGGCTCCCACCCAAGCCCAAAGTAGGCACTGGCGGATTGGCGACAACCTGCGGTGTCATGTCACGCAAATTGGCGCAGCCCATATAGCCCGCCATACGGATATCGTAGGACAGATATTCAAAGCCGAAGCGCAAGGTTTCCTGAACATTTGACACGGCCCCCTGCGTTGAATAACTCACCCGACTTCCCAGGTAGATATACAAAATACCGCTGGTAATAAACAAACCGAGGGCGAGAGCTATCAGCAACTCGATCAGTGTGACACCCCATTGATGAAATCTGGAAGCCATGGTTACCTCAATTAAAACTCATGTACCTTGGCAGGTTGCCAGCGATGGCAACACCCCCGAGAATTCCACCTGATGCGAGGATGCGCCACCTGTAGCCCGACTGTCGTTCCATTGAACGGTTACTGTTGCCACTTTATTGACCGCATTGACACTGATCGAACCAGTACCTGCTGTCAGGGCACTTGACAGCGTCGTGCGCCAGTTTCGTACGTCCGTGGCAGGCATTGCCGAACCTGTGGGCGCAGTCGCCGTGAGACCAATATTGTAGGCGCCACTCAGCGCAGCAGAACAATTGGAGCGCATGCGATCCACGATGTCGTAACTTAGCATCGTGGCTTGTGACCGCTGCTGTGAAGATTGGGCATTCTTGAGGCCGACAGATTGCATGCCAGCCAGGCCCAAAAGGCCAAACGCGAGAATCACCAAGGTGATTAACACCTCAATAAGCGAAAAGCCTCTTTGTTTCGCGAATTGAATAGTCATGGGTAATCCGCCCCCTTCGAAATACTGACACGACCAGTCGGCGTAACTATCAGCTCACGGCGAGGGTACCCGGAAATACCAAACGTCACCGTAGGCGATCCACTGGCAATCGTAGTCGCACCACGACTGGTAAATACTATTGCGTTCTCAGCACCGCCAGCCCCGGAAATCGTCATTCCGGAAACCGCGGGTCCGACACGCAAGACCGTTTCTGCGCCATTACGGTCGCCGTCGCTATCGGCATCTACAAAGACGATCCAACCGTCGCTCCATGCTCCACTGGCGTCACACGTGGATGCATTGCTACTCGTGCAAACCACCACGCGCCTACCGGACCTGAAGGCTTCCGATCTCGCCAGCATCATTGCTGCGAGCGTTTCATTGGCTGCCGTAGCCAAGCGATTGTTGGCGACAACCGAGTTAAAACTAGGTAACGCCAAGGAAGTCAGGACGGCAAGGATTGCGATCGTGACTACCAATTCCAACAACGTAAATCCTGAATGATGAGATCTCATGAGAGCAGGTAGGCAACTCAAATAAATTACAGTTATCAGGATAACAAGTCAGCGCCGGTCAATCGTCCCAGAACGACCAACGTTACAATTTTTGCGATGACCGGTCGATATGATGCGATCTGACTCGGAATATCAGACCGCCAACGACCCCGGCAGCGGGAATGAAACTGACTCCTCCACCGCGGTCAAATGCGTCACCTGACAAACGCCGAAATCGCGAATTCTCGCTACAACCTGCTCAACCAGAACCTCTGGCGCCGAGGCTCCGGCGGATATACCCACTTTCAATTTCCCGTGCAGCCACTCCGGCCTTATCTCCGAGGCCCCATCTACCAGGTATCCGGGCACCCCTCTTGCAATTGCGACCTCTTTTAGACGACGTGAATTCGAGCTATTCGGACTACCGACCACGATAACGACATCGCACTCACCAGCCAGCGCCTTTACCGCATCTTGACGATTCTGGGTGGCGTAGCAAATATCGTCCTTTTTTGGTCCTTGGATTTTCGGAAAACGTTGCTTCAAGGCATTAATGACAATCGTCGCATCATCCACAGAGAGCGTGGTCTGGGTGACATAAGAAAGATTCTCCGGATGGAGAACTTGCAGGGTCGCGACATCACCGGCAGTTTCAACGAGATACATTCCACCACTACTCTGCCCCATCGTACCTTCGACTTCCGGATGCCCCTTGTGGCCGATCATGACCACTTCGCGGGTCTGGTTGCGCATCTTGCCGACTTCAACGTGCACCTTGGTGACCAGCGGGCAAGTGGCGTCAAAGACCTTCAGCCCACGGGTTTCTGCGTCGGCACGAACGGCCTTGGAGACACCGTGGGCACTGAAAATGACCGTGCTGCCTGCCGGCACTTCGTCCAGTTCCTCGACAAAGACCGCCCCCTTGGCGCGCAGGTCATCGCAGACGAATTTGTTGTGCACGACTTCATGACGGACATAGATCGGCGCCCCGAATTTTTCCAGCGCCCGCTCGACAATGGCGATGGCACGTTCGACGCCGGCGCAGAAGCCGCGGGGGTTGGCGAGGATGATTTCCATTACATGATTCCGATGATTTCCACCTCGAAGCGGATCGTTTTTCCGGCCATCGGGTGGTTGAAGTCGAACAGGGCGTGCGTGGCATCGAGCTCACGCAGGAAGCCGGCGAAGGTGCCACCATTAGGGGCGGTGAATTCGACGACGGAATTCTCCTTGAGTTCCATGCCGGCTGGCAATCCGCTCAGGGCGATGCGCTCGACGAGGCGGTCGTTGTGCATGCCGAAGGCTTGCGCCGGTTCGAGTTCGAAGACAAATCTTTCATGCGCTGGCAGGCCGATGAGTACCGACTCAAGGTTCTCGGCCAGTTGACCGCTGCCCATTTGCAGGGTGGCCGGACTCATATCGAAGGTGGACAGGAACTCTTCGCCATCCAGCGCATTGATACGGTAATGCAGGGTCAGAAAGCTGTCGGAGCGGACGGTGGCGGTCATCGGGAAATCTCTTTTTTGTTGGTTGCGGTCAACTGCTCGATGACGAGCAGAACCGCGCCGAGCGTGATGGCGGAATCGGCAACATTGAAGGCAGGCCAGTAATAGCCGGCGACATGCCACTGGACGAAATCGACGACTGCGCCAAAGCGGACCCGATCGATGACGTTGCCCAGTGCGCCGCCCATGACCAGCGCCAGGGCGAGCGACAGCAACTTTTGCTGCGGATGCTGGCGGAGCATGTAGGCAATCCACGCGGAAACACCGAGCGCCAGAACCGTGAATAGCCAACGCTGCCAGCCGGGTTGGTCGGCCAGGAAACTGAAGGCGGCGCCGGGGTTGAAAGTCAGCACCCAGTTCCAGAACGAGGTGACGTAGATCGTTTCACCGAAACCGATGTTCTCGAGCACCAGCCACTTGCTGAGCTGGTCGAGCACAATGACCAGCCCGGCCAGCGCGTACCAGCGCCCGGCACTAGGCATACGCACGCGCCTCGCCGTCACCATGCAGGTTGCTGACGCAGCGACCACACAGCCCCGGATGGTCGGCATGAGCCCCGACATCCTCGCGGACATGCCAGCAACGCTCGCACTTGGCATGTTCGAGCGGAGTGGCGATGACTTGCTCGTTTTCATCGCGGATTGCTACGGTCGACGAGCAAATAAGCACAAATTTCAAATCGTCGCCGAGCGAGGCCAGAGCCTCGAACTTCTCCCCGGCACAGTGGATTTCGACTGCTGCCTGCAGTGCCGAGCCGATCTTACCGGCTTCGCGCTGCGCCTCGAGCGCCTTGGTCACGTCGGCACGCACCGTGCGGATCAATGCCCACTTGGCGAGCAGATCGCCCTCGCCGGCCTGCCCTGGCAGATCGTGCCAGAGCTGGAACATGATCGACTCATCGGCCTTGCCGGTCAGCACCTGCCAGACCTCTTCGGCGGTGAAGGCGGTAATCGGCGCCAGCAGGCGGACGAAAGCCTGCGTGATGTGCCACAGCGCGGACTGGGCGGAACGACGCGCTACCGATTTCGGCGCCGTCGTGTACAAGCGGTCCTTGAGGATGTCGAGGTAGAAACCGCCGAGATCTTCGGAGCAGAATGTCTGCAGGGACTGCACCACGCGGTGGAATTCGTACTTGTCGTAGTCGGCGCGGCAGCTATCCTGCAGTTCGCGGGTCAGCGCCAGCGCGTAGCGGTCGATTTCCAGCCATTGCTCGACCGGCAGCATGTCGGCATTGGTGTCGAAGTCGGACACGTTGGCCAGCAGGAAGCGCAGCGTGTTGCGGATGCGGCGATAGCCTTCGACCACGCGCTTGAGGATTTCGTCGGAAATGGTCAGTTCGCCGGAATAATCGGTCGAGGCCGTCCACAAGCGCAGGATGTCGGCGCCCATCTTGTCGGACACCTGCTGCGGCGCAATGACGTTGCCCTTGGACTTCGACATCTTGTGGCCCTTGCCATCGACGACGAAGCCGTGCGTCAGCAGCGCCTTGTACGGGGCGCGACCATCGATGGCACAGCCGGAGAGCAGCGAGGACTGGAACCAGCCGCGATGCTGGTCCGAGCCTTCGAGATAGAGGTCGGCCGGATAGCTGAGATCGGCTGCATGCGAGCCACGCATGACGTGCCAGTGGGTGGTGCCGGAATCGAACCAGACGTCCAGCGTGTCCTTCATCTTGACGTATTGGTCGGCCTCGGCGCCGAGCAGTTCGGCAGCGTCGAGGCTGAACCAGGCTTCGATGCCGGACTTTTCAACGCGCAGGGCCACCTGCTCGATCAGTTCGGCCGTGCGCGGATGCGGCAGGCCGGTTTCCTTGTGCAGGAAGAAGGGAATCGGCACGCCCCAGTTGCGCTGGCGCGAGACGCACCAGTCGGGGCGGGTCTTCATCATCGCTTCCAGGCGGGCGCGGCCCCAGGCCGGGAAGAACTGCGTTTCATCGACGGCGCGCTCGGCGATCCAGCGCAGGGTCGAAGCATCCTCGCTGGTTTTGTTGTCCATGCCGATGAACCACTGCGTGGTAGCACGGAAGATGATCGGCGTCTTGTGGCGCCAGCAATGCGGATAGCTGTGTTTGATTTTCTCGTTTTTTAACAGTCGACCGTGGGATTCCAGTTCCAGCAGCACCAGCGGGTTGGCTTCCCAGACCGTCTTGCCGGCCAGTTCGCCGACCGACAGCGCCGGCGTCGTGCTGATGAAACGGCCGTCGTTGCCGACCGGATTGTTAACCGGCAGGCCGTACTTCTTGCCGATGTTGTAGTCGTCCACGCCATGTGCCGGCGCCGTGTGCACCAGGCCGGTACCGGCCTCGGTCGTCACATGCGTGCCGCAGATGATCGCTACATCGCGCGCCTGGAACGGGTGCTTGAGGAGGATCTGGTCGAGCTTTTCACCCTTGCAGGAAGCAACGATCTCGGCCTCCAGGCCGTAGCGCAACAGGCTGGCCTCAGCGAGCTCATGCACGAGAATCAGCGAACCCTTGGCCGTCTCGTACAGATCGTATTGCAGCTCGGGATGCACGCTGACCGCCTCATTGGCCGGCAACGTCCACGGCGTCGTCGTCCAGATCACGGCGAAAGCCGGGCCGCGCAGATGGGTCAGGCCGAAGGCATTGGCCAGCTTCCCGGCATGGTTCTCGTGGACCTCGAAGGCCACATCGATGGCCGGCGAATTCTTGTCTTCATACTCGACTTC